>SXGS01322505.1_pt1 | contig 22750 bp, 27 predicted proteins | sample 3174681 | NCBI WGS metagenome assembly SXGS01 (sample SAMN11356861, study PRJNA531348) | freshwater metagenome | isolation source: freshwater sample F1-80 | place: China: Fuxian Lake, Yuxi | collected 2017-12-25
CAATCCGCCGACGTGTGAAAATTGGGGAGCAGGTCACAGGATGCCTGGGTGTCTAGAATTCCGGGCTTGGTTGGGGACGAGCAAGCGCGCGGTCCCTTTCTCGGCAAATTTGGAGCCCGTCCGACCAGGAAGCGCCCAAGGCGTTATCGTGAGCGCGCCGAAAAGCCTGTGAATTCAAGCCAATTGATCCACATTTGGTCCGAATTGGATAAAAGTACCAGGCGCTGATTCCTACTCTTAATTGGATTGATTAGCCTAGGATGATAGATGTCAAAATAGATGAATGTGGTCCCGCAAGGACGGCATGTGGTCATAGGGCAATCGCACGAAAGTACCAAGATGGATTTCGACTCTACACGCGTGTTGCTCGTCGAGGATGAAGATGATGCCGCCCAGGAGATGGCGGAGGTGCTCTCCAGCGCCGGCTACCCCGTGACGCGCGTAGCCGACGGGCAGGAAGCCCTTTCGCTTCTCAAGTCTCGCCCAGAGATCGGTGTCGTGGTAACCGACATCAACATGCCTCGAATGGATGGGCTGGCCTTTATAGAGAGCCTGCGGCAGGTCGAGCAGCCGGGGCGAGAGTGGGAGGTCGTCTTCATGTCCGGCGAGTCCCGCATTGAGTATCCGATCAAGGCCATTCGGCACCGCCCGATCGAGTATCTACAAAAGCCCGTCAAGGCGGCCGAGCTTTGCGACGCAGTGCAGCGGGCTTTTCAAGCAGCCCGTGAGCGCGCCCGCGAAACGTCATCGCGCGACGGCATGCTCGTTTCGCTCAACCAGATGAGGGCGTTGGTCAACAGCCTCGCTGCCAACCTGGACCCGGCCCAGGATGCCGCAATCCCGGTCCCCGGTGTCACGCCGCGTGATCTGGCGAAGCCGCGCTTGAATCGTCCGGCCGTCGCGGCTGATGCCGAGGTCGACGAGTCCAAGGACGTCTCGGACCTTGCGCAGAGAATCAAGCAGCTGATCCGGGCCCAGAACTCACGCTCCTTGTTCTTCGACGCCGCTCTCTTCTCGGACCCTTGCTGGGAAATGCTGCTCGATTTGATGTTCAACCATCTGCTCGGGCGTCAGATTTCGGTTTCGAGCCTTTGCATTGCCTCCGGCGTGCCGCAGACCACCGCCCTTCGTCGCATCGACGATCTCGCGCAAGCGAACTTGATCGAGCGCGTCGCCGACCCTGCCGACCGCCGCCGGGTGTACATCCGCCTCAAGGATGATACGGTGAAGAGGCTTGATCGCTATCTTCAATCGTTCTGGTCGATCGCCTCGGAGGCGGAACCCGCTCGTCGAGCCTGACGCGGCATACGCCACAGGTAGAGGTGGGTTCGCCGACGGTCCCTCAAAACGATACACCGGTCGGGCGGCCAGTCGGCGCTTCCGAAGCTGTTGCTGATCAGCCAGGTTCCTGGACGCATCTCGCGGGCAGCTTTCACCAGCAATCGCGGCATGGCCTCGGGCGAGAGAAAGGCATAGGCGAGATCCACCTGCCCGAGCGGGAACCCGAACAGGTCGCCGCGCCATACGTGGAACGGACGGCTCGCAAACGCGCTCCTGAGCCGGAGCAGCAGCCACAGCACCGGCGACCGTTCGATCGACCAGACCTCGCGGACATCCGTTCGTGCCAGTGCATGGGACACGGTTCCTAGTCCCGCGCCGAGGTCCACGAACGACTTGGCGCGCAACGGCCGAGCGAGGCGACCGATGGCCCTCGCCGCGCGCGCATTGCTCAGGAATAGCGGCACGCGATCGGTTGCGGCAGGACCCAGTATCAAGGCCGACGCCAGCAGCAAGATGAGGGTCAGGACAGGGGAGAGGCCTATCCAGATGAAGATGAGGCCAACGGCCGAAAAGGCGCAGTTGAGCGCGAGCCACCAAGGCTCCATGCGCCAAGCGCGGCCGACCGCGACGGGAATGGCGAGGGCGAGGGCGTAGACGGCGATCAGGGCGCCCCATCCGCGGACGGTCATCCACTGAGGGGCCGTGCAGACCGCCAGTATGGGCATGGCCTGAGTGACGAGCGAAAGCACGGGCCGTATGCCGGGCCAGCGGGGACCGGCGCCCTGCGCCGGTGCCGGCTCACCTGGCAAGCAGCGCTTCCATCTCATAGAAGTCCGGTCGGTCGCCGGCCTCGATGCTCTTACGCGCCATCTCGATGGCGATCGCGGGGGCGTAGCCTTGCATGTAGGCCAGGATGGCGGCCTTGATGGTCGTATAGATCTTCGAGTCGGATTCGTAGGCCTTGCCCGCCGCCGAAGCGAGGGGGCCAAAGAAGCCGTAGCAGAAGAAGATTCCTGCGAACGTTCCGACCAGCGCGGCGCCGATGAGCTTTCCCAGGACCTCCGGCGGCTGATCCATGGCGCCCATCGTTTTGATCACGCCGAGAACCGCGGCGACAATGCCGAGTGCCGGCAGCGAGTCCCCGAGCGCACTGAGGGCGGCGACGACGGAGTGGTCGGACTTGTGATGCTCGTCGATTTCGGCATCCATCACCGACTCCATCTCCATCGCGTTGTCGATGCCCAGCGTCAGCATGCGGAGGTAGTCCCGAATGAAGTCCATGAGGTGATGGTCCTTCGAGATTTTCGGGTACTTGCCGAAGATGTCGCTCGAATCCGGTGTTTCCACGTGCGGCTCAAGCGCAACAGCCCCCTTTTGCTTCGCGAGCTTGAACAGTTCGAAGAGGCAGGAGAGAAGCTCTAGATAGTGCTCTTTCTTGTACACGGGCCCCTTGAGCGCCGCGATTGACGCTCTGACCGCGCCCTTCACGATCTTCATCGGGTTGCCGATGATGAAGGCGCCGATGCCGGCACCGACGATGATCACATACTCAACGGGCTGCCAGAGCACGCCGAGCGTCCCGCCCATGGCGACAAAGCTTCCGAGTACGCAGGCCAGCACGATGACGAGGCCGATGATGACGAACACGGCGGTGGGTCCTCTAGGATCGGGTAAACGTCGGGCGCATCAACTGATACAGCCGGTCGCGGGGCGCACGGATGCCAGTTCGCACCGAAAGGGTGTTTCACGCACCAATGTCAATCCGATTCGGATGGATCAAAATTATTGGCTGGCATGGCGATTGCTGAATTGGGGGCGCAACAATCGCGTCCAGTAGGAATTGGCATGTCGATATCGGCTTCACTCGGGAACGCGCTTTCGGGGTTGTACGCAGCCCGCGCCGCCCTCGATACGATCTCGGCCAACGTCGCCAACGCCAATACGGTCGGCTACGCGCGAAAGGCCGTCGACCTCTCAGCCAGCGCGGACTCATCCGGTGGGGGGGGCGGTGTCGAGGTCCGGAGCATCGTCCGCTTCACCGACGCATTTCTTCATGACGCTGATGTCGCCGCGACTGCCGATCGCGGCCGCTCCGAGGCTTATTCGGCGATGGCCTCGGAACTCGATGGGGCGCTTGGCGAGCCGGGAACCGGACAGGACCTCTCCAGCCTGATCTCGAAGCTCCGTGACGCCTTGACTGCGGCAACAGCAGCACCGCAGGACATCTCCAAGCGGCGCGCCGTCGTTGAGGCGGCCGATGCCATGGCGCGTGGGTTCAGCTCGATTTCCGACGCGGTAACCGGTGTCCGGGATCGTTCGACCGCGACCTGCAAGGACCTCGTCACAAAGCTCAATGGTCAGCTCGCCTCGATTGCAGGTTTGAATCAAAAGATTGTATCGGCTCGTCAGACGGGTATGGAGACCGGTCAGCTAGAGGACCAGCGCGACGCCGTCATCGGCGACGTGTCGAGGCTCATCGATCTGAAGCTGCTGCGCCGTGATGGCGGGGCGATCGACGTACTCGTCGCGGGGAGGCAGGTCGTATCCGGCAGCAGGGCCGCGCCTCTGGCTGCGTCGTCGGACACGTCCGGCCTTGTCGCTCTCTCGATCGATGGGCGTGCGATCACCGATGCGGTGGAGTCCGGTGCGATCAAAGGCAACCTGGACGTCGTCAACAAACTGGTCGCCCGCACCGATGCGGATATCCGTGAACTCGCGGCGTCCGTCGTTCGCGCCCTCAACGCGGCGCACAGCTCCGGCACCAGCATTCCGGGCCGCCAGCTCGTCGAGGCGCGACCCTGGGTTTCCTCCGGCGAGCCGTTCTCGTTCACGGGCAGGTTCCGCTTGATGCTGGTGGACAGCGACGGCAAGGCAACCGCGTCGCAAAACATCGTCCTTCCCCAGCCCGCGACCATTGAAGACTTCGTCAACAGCATCGACCTTCCGGGTGTCACGGCGAGCTTCGATCAGGGAAATTTGACCATCGACGCGAGGGCCGCCGCTCCCGCACGGAATCTCGTCTGGTCCGCGGAGCCAGGATCGACGGTGACTGTAGCCAGAGCCGATGGCAAGACCGGCGTCTCGCTGCCCCAGTTCCTGGGCCTGAATGACATGCTGACGCTCTCGGCGGACCATCGAGCGATGGCGGTACGCCCCGACCTGCTGGCGCGTCCTGAACTTCTGGCGCATGCAAAGCCCCAGTTTTCGGCGCCCGCCCCTGATTTCGGTGCGGTGGTGACCGGCGCAGCGGACGGACGAAATCTCGCAGCCCTTGTAAGCGGCCTCGACTCCCAAGTTGTGATCGGTGGTGCTGACGGGCGTCCGAAACGCGCCGGCGGCCTGCGCGACGTGAGTCAGTCGATCGTTCTGTCGCTCGCCGGCGAAGCGACGCGCGCGGCTGCTGATCGGGACGTCTCGGCCAAAACCGCCGACGAAGTGCGATCCAAGATCGCGACCGTGTCGGGGGTCAGCATCGACGAGGAAATGGCACAGATCAATCTGTACCAGAGCACCTACGGGGCCGCCGCACGCGTCATCTCGGTGGCCAGTCAAATGCTTCAAGACCTCATACGGATCGGACAATGAGTGGATTGAGTGGCCGCATCGGGGATTTCGCGAGGACCTCGATCCTTTCCGCTTCGGCTGGCCGCTCGAGCGCCGCTCTGAGTGACCTTCAGAGCAAGGTCGCTGACGGCAAGGCGGCGCGTCGGATTTCCGATCTGGGCGTTGAAGCAGGCAGGTATCTCTCCACATCCGCGGAGATCGCTCGTCTCAATACCTACTCCGACAACGCCAAGTCTTTGCAAAGACAGCTTGATAGCCAAACCCAGGCGTTGTCGACCTTGACTGATGTTGCGGCCCGCGCGCGCGCGCTGGTGGTGCGCGCGCAGGGCATCGACAGTCCGAATGTCGATGAATACGACCTAAACGGTCAGGCGGCCGGGCTGCTCGACGAAACACTAAGCGTGCTCAATGCCCGTTTCGAAGGACGCTATGTCTTCGGCGGCCAAGTGACGGAAGTGCCACCAGTCGGGTTCGGCACCTTGGTTTCCCTCAACTTCGGGACGCTCGGTGAGAGCGGTGGAACCCTGCACGTTTCCCTTGGCGCGCCGCCTGTCGACGTCGATATCGCGGTGGCGCCTGGGCAGCGGCCGACAGAGGTGGCGCGGAATGCGCTCCTCGAAGCTGCCCGTCGCAACGACCTCGGGATCGGCGATGTCGTGGTGACTGCGAGCGGAACTCTGTTGATCCGTCCTTCGTCTCCGGACTCGCAGCTGATCGTTCGTGTCGTGCCGCCCAATGGCTTCGGTGCATCGGCGACAACCTTCGCCGAGCGCGAGGTGCCGCCCGAAACGCAAGGCGAGTCCTTCAACTACTACTGGGGCGGTACGAGCGCCGACATCCAGAAGATCGCCCTCGGTGACGGTGTCGCACTGCCGGCCGGAATCGCGGCCGATCAGCCGGGCATCGAGAAGCTTGTTCGCGCCTTGCGCCTTATCGAAACCCTTAAGGCAGCGCCATCGCTCGACGCTTCGGGCAAAGCGAATCTGGCATCGGCACTCGATCTCGTCAGCGGGTCGATCGATCAGCTCGGTCAACTCGTCGGTGAATTGGGCAGCCGCCAGGTTCTCGTCGAAGATCTTGGGGCCTCACACGAACTCACGCGCCTCCAGTTGCAGGATACCGTCGACGGGCTGGAGAACCTCGATATCGGCGAAGCGATGACCCAGCTTTCGTCGAACCAAACCCAGCTACAGGCCGCCTACATGATGCTCGCCCGGCTGGGATCCCTGTCCTTACTCAACTTCCTCAAGTAGTGGAGCGAGCGGTGCCTTTGATTGCCCCTGAAGGCCTCCTGCTTGGCGCGATCGCCGGCGTTTTCGCGGTTCGCCTCCGGCATGATCCCCAGTCGGAGTCTGCCCGTTACATCGACACCCGCTTCGGACAGATCGCGCTCGTCGAGCGTCAGATCTTGGAATTTCCCGGCGGGATGCCCGGCTTCGAGCAGGCCAGGCGCTTCGTGCTCATCGACCTTGAGAGCCCCCGCTTCTCGCCGTTCCTTCTGCTGCAGGGTATCGATGGCGGCACCCCCTCGATGGCCGTGCTGCCGCTCGACATCCGCTGCGAAATTTACAGGACGGAGGATCTGTCTGATCCGGCGCACGCGTTGGGCATCGCGTTCGAAGATTGCGGCCTGCTGCTGGTGTCGACCATCCGCCGCACGGACGCCGAGGTCTCCGTAACAGTCAATTTGCGTGCACCGATCTTCGTCGACCTGCGCCGGCGTAGCGCCTGGCAGAAGGTCCTGCCGAACGATCGGTATGCGATCCGCCATCGGCTGCGCTGACGGCTCGCAGGCGGAATAGGTTTCTTCATGGCACTTGCTCTCAACGCGAGCAACTTCAATGTCGACGGCCAGGGGAAGGTAACCTTCACCGGCATGGCCTCGGGCATCAATGCTCAGCAGGCCGTCGACTCCATCATGAAGGCTCGGAGCGTCAAGGTGAACTCCTTGAACGCGCGGGTCGATACCAACACCTCGAAAGTCAAGGCGCTCGACGAGTTCAAGGCCAAGGTCAAGGCGCTCAACACCTCCGTCGCGAACCTCTACGGCAAGATGACCGCCGACAGCAGTTTCGATGCCTTCTCTCGAAAGACGGTCACCAGCTCGGCTCGTCGACTCGGTGATGGAAGCGTCGTCGCCAGCTCCGCCACGGACCTGGCAAGCATCAGCGCCGACAATCGCGCCGCCGTCGGCACCCATACGGTCGAAATACTGCAGACGGCGCGAGGCGAAAAGATCCGATCTGCGGCCGTTTCGGACGCGACCTTGGCTTTTGGCCTGTCCGGGAGCTTTATCGTGGGCGCTCAGACGCAACTGGCGCGCTACTCGACGGACGCGCTTGCCGGGGTCTCGTGGGGAACGGACCAGATCAGCATCACCATCGGATCCGGTGCCTCCGCCCGCACATTCAGCCAGGCCGCAGCCGACCCCGCAACTCTCGAAGCCGCCTTCAACCAGTCGGCAGCCGCCAGCGGCAGCGGCTTCCGGCTCGCGCGGACGCCGGGTGGATTCGTCCTGGTCGGACCGCCGGAAACCTCTGAACAGGTTCCAGTCAGCGTCGGCGTCGTCGGTGGCGCAACGTTTCGGCCGATTGAAACAACGGCGCCCGATGCTGGCGTGAAGGTAGATGTCTCTGCCTCGGATTCGCTCCAGGATATTCGCAACAAGATCAACAACGTGGCTTCCGCGAGCCAGACGCCCTCGGTTTCGGCGTCGATTCTGGCGGTGAGGCCGGGTGAGAACTACCTTGTCCTCGGTGCGCACGAGGCCGCCGGCGATCTTCGGTTTTCCGAGGTTTCGAGTTCGCTGCGATCGGGGGCGAGCCTAAACCTGTTTGCGCTTCCTTCGTCTCGCGCGATCGATGTCGCCGATCCGACACAAATCACCTCCCTGTCCGTGACCATCGCACGCCCTGGCGTCGATCGGGTGGTCGGCGAGGGAATCTCCGTCGCGGGCGCGACCGACGGCGATGCGCTCGCGAGCCGGCTGCAGTCGGCGCTTCGTGCGATGGATGGCGGGCGGCGCGACATCACGGTCGCCTTCGACGGAGCCAGCGGCAAGCTCACGATCACCGATGCACGCGGCGGCGCCGTCACCACGCTGTCATCCGTGCCGGTGGCGTCCGCCGGCGCTGCCGTAGCATCCGCGCGACTGCCCGAGGTGATTCAGCAGGGCCAGCGCCTGAAGGTCAATCTCGATGGGCAGCTCGTCGAGAGAAACACCAACAGCGTGTCCGATCTCCTGACGGGAGTCACGCTGAGTTGCTACAAAGCCGAGGTCGGCACCGAAATCACGGTCAGTGTTGAGCGCGATTCCGCCGGAGTTCAGGCGGAAATTATGGGGTTCCTCAACTGCTACAACGATATCGCCGAGTTCATCAAGAAGCAGACGGCTTATGATCCATCCACGGGAGTGCCGTCTGCCGATGCGGTTCTTGCCCGCTCGAGCGTGGTTCGCAGCCTGAGCGAATGGTTCCAGTCGAACCTCAGGGTCTCGGCCTACGGGAGCTCGGGTGGGACAGTCATGAAGACCCTGGGAGACATGGGCATCACAATCGATCAGGACCCGTCGTCGCCGACCAAGGGCGAAATACTGGTCGACCAAGCCAAGCTGACAAAGGTCATCCAGTCGGATCCGAACGCCGTTCGTCAGGTGTTCACCATGGTTCCGACGACGGGGAGCGGACGCCTTTCGGTCGTAGGCTTCAACAAGGACACCGCTCTTGGAAGCGGCGGGAGCTATCGGTTCAACTTCACCCCGGCGGCGGGAGCGACTCCCGCGGCCGGGACGTTCCTCGAAAACGGCGCGCCGCAGTCGATCGTCAAGAATGGCGACGTCTTCACGGTCACGTCGGGAAGCGCGAAAGGCCTCGTCCTGCTGATGACGGGCGGCGAGGCCCTCGAGACGTCCGTGGCGCTCGGCAACGGCATCGGCAGCCGCGTGTTCGGCCGAATGACGTCACTCCTGGCGGCGGACACCGGTGACATCGATGTGGAACGCAAGTCGATTGGCGATTCAAGCTCGGCGATCCAGGAGCGGATCACTGCGCTCAAGGAAAGAATGGCGCGAGAGCGAGAAAATCTGCTCGCGCGGTTCACTCGAATGGAATCGGCCCTGTCGAAGATGAATTCAGTCAAGCAGCAGATCACATCGATTGTCAACTCGATGACCAGCAACCAGTCGGGATAGGCACATGATTGAGTTGGCGACACGTACATACCAGACGAACCGCGACGCCAATGTGTCCAGCGTTGAGGTGCTGAGTCAGCTATTCACCAAGATCATCGGCGCAATCGACGCTGCCAAGGTCGCGGCTGGAAACGGCCGCATCGAGGAGCGGCATCAGCTGGTTTCCAAGGCGACGGCCGCGCTGATCGGGTTGCGTCAGGCGCTTGACCTCGAACGTGGCGGGACCATCGCCTCAAGTCTGGACCGGCTCTATCAGTTCGCCGTCCTGCGGCTTACGGACTTCGAGATTAAGAACGACGTGCGTCATGCAGAAGAGGCCATCAGCGTCCTAGCGCCGATCGGCGAGTCGTGGCGCAGCTTGGCAAACGAGCGGCCATCGCTGCCCGAAGTCTCGCAACTGGCGGTTCGGCACACGAGGAGCGGCTCTGTCGCTGCTCCCGGGGCCTACTCGCTGAAGATCTGAACCGATGGATGATTTCTGGAGGGGGCAATGGCACGCGGATTGCTCCGTAAGGGTCGGTCAGCATCTCTTGATCAGAGTTCGGAAGGATTTCGGCAAATGAACGGATCGGTAGAAGAAGCAAAGTCAGCGTTGGCCTCGGCGATCGAGGTCGGCCGTCCGGCTGGCATCGTGGCCGCCCTGCTGGGGATTGTCGCCACGAACATCGACGTCGCGGTCGAGGCCGCCGTAGAGAGCCGGATCGAGGATCGCTGCAACGCGGTCAATGAGGCCCTGGGCGTCATCTGCGATCTGCACAGCGGTGTCGATGCCAAGGCCGACGACGACTGGAGTTGTCGTACGCATGCAATTTACGAAGATGCGCTTCGTCTGATGACTCTTGCCAATGTCCGCAACGACTGGGCGCTGTTGCGGCGGGCGCGGCATCTGCTCGAACCCCTTCGCCTCGCGTGGGCCGCGTTGGACTCTTGCGACGCTCCGCCGGCAGCGCGGCGCGTCGAGGACGACCGGGCCGCGCTCGTCATGGCCGCTGACTGACACGACGCGGACATGATCGCTCAAGAGATCAGTTGGTCCCGCAGGGCCACGGCCGGCTGGGAGGCCGGGGAGAGCGCGTCGGTACGGGCGGCTGGCGGAGCCCGCTTCCTTTCGTTGCTCGGCGATGCCTTCGGTTCAGACCTCACGGTACCATTGGCCGCAACCGAGTCGGCGGACGCCCCGGCGCCGAAGTCTGTCGCAGCGGACAGCCGGCGGAGCGGGGTCGTGGCTTCGCCGTCCGGCAGCGGGCATGGTGTCGTGGCCGATCAGCATGGGACGGTGTCTAGCCCGGCAACCGCGCAGCAGTCGCGCCCGGCTTCGACCAATCGTGGCGACTCCCTCCCGGAAGGCCCGGCGCAAGACTTTCGATCCGGTGTACCCCTCTCAAAGCGGACAGCGGATCCACTGGGCGACGGCGTCGAGCGTGCGTGGCAGGCATCCAAGGAAGCGTCATACGTCGAACGAGGCTCCCGCGTATCCGGCGAAACCGCCGCCGACTCGGAGATGAGCCCGCGGGCCCGGTCAGCCAGCAGTGTTCTTTCCAGGCCAGAAGACGGGCAAGGGGCGAGCAGGCAGTCGGCCGTGATCTTCGCGACGCTGCTTCATGTTCAGGGCGAGGCCGGAGCCGAGGAATCCACCTCACCGGAGGGCTTTCTCTTGCCAGCGCGCGCTCCTGTCGGCGGGCGTTTGATCGCCAGGTCCGGAGGCGATGCGCGCGTTGAGGCAAACAGTTCTCATGCGGAAGCGGCGTCCGTCGAGTCCAGCTCGGCCGGTCTCAGCGCGCTGTCGCGCGACGAGTCGCTCAAGGGCCTGATCCAGCGCCTACGCGCCGGTGCGGTTACGGTCACCAGGGTGGGGGATGCCTGGCAGTTTCGGGGTCCGATACCTGGACTCGGAGCAGTCGACATTCGTGTCGCAAAGGATCCCCGGGGGGGGCTCAACGGAACGGTTCATATCTCTGACCCGGCGGCGCTGGAGCTTGTGCTTTCGATGACCCGAGCCGCCGACACGTCGCCACTGCGCGCTGCGGGTGAGCGGATTCGTTGGAAAGTCGTCGGGCCGAACGGGCGTCAGACCTCGCTTGCGGCGCTCGGTGTGCCGTCGTCTCGTGTTCATTCGGAGGATTTATGACCCTTGTCAATACCGTCGCCGGATCGTCGGCGGCTACGAGCAAGCCAACCAGCGTACTCGGCAAAAACTTCAATTCCTTCGTGAATATCCTCGCGGCGCAGATCCGAAATCAGGATCCGTTGGCGCCGATGGACACGCATGAATTCACCAACCAGCTGGTACAGTTCACGCAGGTCGAGGAGATGATGGGCCTGAAGGAGAGCTTCGGTGCCATCTCGACCCAGATGTCCGAATCCAATCTCATGTCGGCCGGTCAGCTGGTCGGCAAGGACATCACGTTCAAGTCGCCGACGGTACGGCTTGAGAACGGAAGCGCTGAGATCCCCTTCAATGCGGGCCCTGGCGTGGCCGGTGTGACGGCCACGATCAAAAGAAATGACGGAAGCGTCGTTCGGTCGCTGCGCATGGCGGCGAGCGGGGGTGAGGGGCGCATGCGCTGGGATGGGCTGGACGATCGGGGCAGGGGAGTTGCTGAGGGAGTCTACAAGGTCGAGATCCAGGGCCGAGACGTTTCCGGCAACCCTGTGGAGGTCACCGCCAATGCGAGAGCGACGGTGACGTCGGTTTCGCGGGGGGGAGATGGCAGCATCAGTCTTTCCACCAGCTTGGGAAGCGTGAGGTTCAGTGACGTGGTGTCGTTCGGAACAAAGGCGTAAGCGCGGGAGTCCCACCAGATGAGCCTCTACAACACCTTCAACACCGGCGTGAGCGGACTCGGTGCTCAGTCCCGCCGTCTCGGCGTGATCTCGGACAACATCGCCAATGTCAATACGACGGGCTTCAAGGCGGTTCGCAGCAACTTCTCAGATATCATTGCCGGAGAAGCTCAGTCTTTTCGTAGTGCCTCGAGCACGGTCACTATGGTCGCGAAGCCTGATGTCGATCGCCAGGGCCAGATTCAGAAGACCGATGTACCGACAGATATGGCCATCTCTGGTGACGGGTTTTTCATCGTTCGCGACCGGCCGGACGTCGACAGCTTCGGGTACACCCGCTCCGGGTCCTTCGTGATCGACAGCCAGGGAGACCTTCGCACCCGAGAGGGGGCGTATGTTCAGGGTGTTGCCATCGTCGATGGCGTCCAGAAGACGGCACCGAGCTACGGCGATCTCAAGAACGTTCGCGTGCCCCAGAGCACGCTGTCGGCTGCGCCTACGACGAAGGTCACCGTCGCGGCAAACCTCCCGTCCGACGCCGGTATCGTCGATGCGAAGACATCACCTTATGTTGCGTCCGTTGATGTCTATGATCCGCTTGGAAATGCGCGCCACCTCGATCTCGTCTGGTCGACGGCCGATAGCGCTAAGGGCATATGGAAGGTTGCAGTGCAGGAACGCGGTGCCAAGACGGAAGCTGGGTCTTTCGAGCTCAAGTTCAATGCCCAAGGCCGCCTGGTTCCGGCAGACGTGAAGGCAGCTGCTGCAACGATTAAGCTTCCAGTGGGAGCCGGCACGGATACAAGTACTATCGCGCTCAGCTTCGATGGCACGACAGCGCTTTCGGGACGCTACTCGCTCTCGACGCTTGACCAGAACGGAGCGCCGGCCGGGCAGCTGGCGGGCATCGATGTGGGCAGCGATGGTGTCCTCAGTCTCGAGTTCTCGAACGGCGTATCCAGGCCGGCCTATCGCATTCCGCTGGCGACTTTCCCTGACCCGGACGCTCTCTCCCTATCGAGCGGCAGTCTCTATCGCGAGACCGTCAAGTCCGGCTCAGGCCTGCCGCTGCTCGCAGGCAGTGGGGGGGCTGGTGAGATTGTCTCCAGGTCCCTGGAGGGTTCGACGGTCGACATCGCGGAAGAGATGACGGACATGCTGGTCACGCAGAACGCATATTCGGCGAGCGCCAAAGTGATCAACACGATCGACAAGATGCTGGAGGAGGCTGTCCGTCTCGGCGGTTAGCATCCGCCATCGCGACATTAGGGCTTCGCCTGGACCAGGCAGGGGATACGCTGGGCGGATAGCTCGGCGCAGGCGCCGCGCGGATCCGTCGTCTGGAAGCGCACGAGGTAGAGCCCGTTGGTGCCCGATCCGGGGGGCAACACCATGACGTCTTCCGCCGTTACCAGGTGAGGGATGGCGCCCAGCACGCGGGCGACTATGGCGGGCACGGATGCTTCGCTTCGCGCGGCGCCGACCTGTATCGCTCCCATCGGCTCGGTGGCCCGCGACGGAGCGGGTTTCGCGACGGTGACCCTCGGGACCTGCGGCGCAGGAGCGGGAGCGGGAGCCTGGGAAGACGCCGGGGGCGGTGCGGGGGGCCTGGAATCCGCCACGGGCGGGTTAGGGGGCGAGGGGGCACCTCTATCAGCAGGCGGGATCGCCGGCGGGGCTGGAGCGTTCTCGGACGGTTTTGGGCTGGCTTGAACGGGAGGTGATGCCGTCGGTGCGGGCGCTCCGGCTGCCACGTTCGTTCGAGGCAGAGTCGTCGGAATGGGCAGCCGGTCGAGATTGCGGTCGAGCAGTCGTTGGACGATCTCGCGCCACTCGATTTCTACTGGCTGGCCCGTGCATGCATCGACCATGGCGCCGACGGGCGGCGCCATGCCGGTGAGTGTTCTAATCAGGGTTGCCTGCAGGGTAGCATCGCGAAAGAAGGCGGCAAGCCATACTGCGGCGACGAGGTCCTCGGGCGCCTCGGTTCCCGGCTTTGCCGACTTGACCGAAGCCCAGGCATGCGCGAGGTCGCCCCGGCACACGGCGGCGACGATCGCGGATGGGGTTGTCGCGGCTGGAGTCGCCGTGGCGGGAGCCGCGAAGGCTAGGAGGAGGACGAGCATGCGGACCGTGATGCTCATCGCTTCTCCAGTATCTTGCTCGCGGCGATCGCCCGAAGATAGGCGGTGGGCGTCGGTCCGTTCGGGTCGGCGATGATCCGATCCAGTTCCGCCAGCAGCGCGCGCTTGGCGGAAGCGGAGTCGCCGTCGGCGTTCAGCCTATGGATCAGCGCGAGGCCCAGATTCCCTCGCGACTCCTGGCCCAGCATTCGAGAATCGACGGCGCGGCGCATCTCGGCCGCGACAGCCGACCCGCTCTTCAAAAACGCGGCGGCGACGAGAATACGCGAAAGAGACGCCGGATCTCCGGTCCGCATGAGATCGGCCGCAGACTCCGTCAACCCTCCTTCCAGAAGCGTAAGGGCGGCTCGACGCCGGAGACCTGGCGGTTCGCCCTGGCGCAGTATCGCCAGGATGGCCGGCTTGTCCCGATCCAGCCGGGCCGGTGAGCCGGCGGATAGATAGGTCCACCCGAAGGCCAGTCCGGCCAGCCCCGGCTGACCCTGCCAGTTCGCAAGCAGCGCCTGACTCAAGGTTTCCTCGGAGAGGCTGAGGGCTTTGACCTGACGGATCGCGACGGCGGCCTTTGTGAGTTGGGAGGACTCGATGCCTTGGCCGGCGGCGGAGGCCACAGCAACTCCGTCCCCGTATCTGCCCTCCAGGGAGTAGCGAATGGCGAGAGGGGCAGCTACTTGGTGCAGATTCTCGGAGGCGATCCGGGCAAAGATCTGGGCAATCGGCTCAGAGCCATCGGTTCCCGGCATGACCTCGCTGAACAGGCACTGGCGCAACCCCTCCGATTTCTGGGCGGCGGACGCCAGGCTTTCGGCGGCTTGGCCAAGAACTTCGCCAAACGGCTTCCGCCGGAAATGCGCGGCCGCGGCGAGCGCATCGCAGATAGCATTGATCTCGGAAGCACCGAGGTCGTCAGGAAGGTCCAGTGCGCGGGTCGCAGAGGCAAGACCCTGATGAAGCCGGCCGATGGCTGCGGCGAGGCGGCGCTGCGCCTGTGGCAGACCGACGCTGAAAGCCTCGTGTCCCATCCAGCCAACGGTGAAAGCATAGTCGACCTGCTCCTGCAAACCGGGAGTCGAGGGCTTGGTACCTGACGACTGAAGGCGGTGGGCGGCGGACAGAAGTTGCGTTGCAAGCTTGTCTTCGCCGGCGTCATAGAGTTTACGAGCCCCGAGGATCGCCTGCGCCGGGGAGATCGGTGGGCCCTCCCCAGCCGCGGGACCACCGTTCGCCAGAGTTGTCGCCAGGACCGCCAGGATCGTCAGGATCCTGATCAAAGATAACTCTCGATTAGCGCGCCGACCAACATCATCCAGCCGCCCGAGTAGACGAAGAAGATGAGCTTGACGGGGAGAGCGATCAGCACCGGCGGCACCATCATCATGCCCATGGACATCAGTACGGAGGCGACGACCACGTCAATGACCAGGAACGGCAGAAAGATCAGGAACCCCATCTCGAAGGCGACGCGCAGCTCGCTCAGCATGAAGGCGGGAACAAGCACTCGCAGGTTCACCTCGCTTGGGGATTGAGGAGGGGGAATGCCAAGCCGCCGCGCGGCGACACCCTGCATGAGGTTCAGCTCTCCCTCGCCCACGTTACGCAGCATGAACGCCTTGAATGGGGCAACGGTTCTTTCGAACGCCTGCTGCTCCGATATGGTCTCGTCCATGTAGGGAGCCACGCCTTCGTTCACGGCCTTTTCGAGGGTCGGTCCCATGATGAAAATTGTCAGGAAGATGGCGAGGCTGGTCAGAACGATGCTGGGCGGCGATTGCTGCAGCCCGATCGCCGACCGCAAGAGGGAAAGGACGACTACAAGGCGCGTGAAGCTGGTGATGGTTACGACGATGGCCGGTGCGAGCGACAGGAAGGCCGTTAGCGAGAACAGCTGCAGCATCGTGCGGCTCATGGAGCCGCCCGACAGGTCGAGGGTTACGGTCTGTGCCGATGCCGTATCGGCGACTGTGAGCAGCGCTAAGGCGCATCCGATCCCGAAGCGCCTGACCCACCCGAAGCCGCGGCCTCCGCGGCTGGTCTCGGAGCGCTTCCTACCTCGCTCCATGCGCGTTCCGTGCATAGGCCAGCAGGCTTCGCTCCCGATCGCTCTGTTCCTCCGCCGACCGGCGCAGAGACTCCAGAGACGACGAGAGTCGCGAAACAAGAGTGTCGCAGTCGGCGACGACTCCGAGCAGGCGAGCCGCAGTGGATACCCTGTCGCGCTCGGCAAGCAGGCGGGCCTCGTCGCAAAGCTTGTCGACGAGCCCCATGATCGGATCGAAGTCGATGTCGGTACCTGTCAGAAGGCACCGCTCCAGGGAGGAAAGGCGTACCGAGATCTCACCGATCAACTCGGTTGCCGCTGCCGGAGAGGTGTCGTTCTGTTCGCATTCGTGCCGCATTCTCTCCTCCGATTGTGCGCCGTCGGGTTCCACGTCCGCATCTTGCGGCCGGTCCGGTTGGGATCGATATCCACGATCACTTCGAACTGGCGGCGACCGATCGCAGTTTCAGCCAAAGTGAAGGAATGCGCTGCCTAGTTGACCTGCACTTCGGCACTCGCGACTTCCGAGGGCGGCGACACGATCTGCAGGCGAACCGAACTCTGTTCGCCGGGGGGCACGGGTCGGTCGACGACGCGTTCGCACCATCGGAATAGCGGCTCGGAGCGCTTATTCATAAGCCTCACGCAAAGATCATAGGACTTTGCTGAACCTGTACCCTCATTCCTGACACTGACGTCGACGGTGAGTAGTTTGCTGGTCGTATCCCGGTCGACGTCGGACTTGACGATCGACAGGCGGGGCTCAGCCGTGTTGGCGACTGAGACTTCCGGCGGGCTGCCCAGCCAGAAATATGCGGCAGTGGAGGCCGCAATGCCCACAAGCACGAAGCTGCCGATCGCCGCGGCCAGAAGTTTGCGTGAGCGAGGGGCTGGCGGGGCGGTGTTGTCCGATTTGACCGGATCGGCCTGTGCCTCGGACGGGAGATCCTCGAGGACCTCGGCGGGCCGCACGGTCCAGACCAGGTCGCAGCTCTGACACATGATCAGCCGGCCCCTGGCGGGAACGTCGATTGCTTCGAATTGGGAATATTCGCTGCAGGTCGGACATAGCACGCGCACGATCACACTCCTGAACTAGGCGAAGCCGTCTCGGATGAGCGCAGCCTCGGTGCCGCAGAAGGTCAACATCGGTGCAATTCGGAATCCTCGCATCCGCAGTTCGGTCCACTATGAAGCGATCGGCGGGTGACGTCTCTCTCGATGGTCATCAAAGTGGGTTCGAGGAGACGTTTCGATGCGCATCGCAAGTCAGCAACTTCTTTCGTCGGCGCTCAGGTGGCTGGACCAGCGGCAGAATTTCGTCGCTCAGAACGTGGCGCAGGCGGATGTTCCGACCTATCGGCCTGTCGACTTCCGGAAGTCCTTCGTCGATCTGGTCCGTTCACCGCTCCAATCCCGGTTGCGCCTGACGACCAGCTCCGAGATGCATATCGAGCCCAGGCCGCGTGCCGGCGCCCCTGAGGTGGCCGACGTGTCTAACGACGAGAGCCTCAACGAAAATCACGTCGATCTCGAAAAGGAGATGGCCGTCTTGGCGGAGGTGACATCGCAGCAGGAGATGGCGACCGCCGTTTACAAGAAGAATTTGCAGTTGCTTCGCCTGATGGTCAGGGGATCGAAGGAAGGAGCCTAGCGCATGAAGTTCACAGACCTCCTTCACGTGGCCTCCTCGGCCCTATCGGCCCAAGGCACACGTCTGCGCGTTTCCGCCGAAAACCTGGCGAACGCCGGAACGGTCAACGCGCCTGGCGAAGAGGCGTTCAAGCGCAAGATCGTCATCCTCGAGGCCGTCTCGGGCCGTGATAAGGGGCCGGCGATGGTCCGGGTCGGCGAAATCGCTGAGTCGGAAGAAGAGGGGGCGATCAAGTACGAGCCGGCTCATCCGAAGGCGAATGACCAGGGATATGTCCTGTACCCGTCGGTATCTCCCATCATCGAGATGGCGGATCTTCGGGACGCGGAAAAGAGCTATCGGGCGAACCTGCAGGTAATCGAAAGCGCAAAGCGGCTGGTCCGTTCGGCCCTTCAAATCATCCGTTAGCACTGAGGAGTGCATATGAAGATCTCCAATCTCACCAGCCAGAGCCAGGCTCTCCAGAAATCTGCCGGCGCCGACGCCGGTACTCGATTTGCCAAGACGATCGCCGATCTGGCTGGCCAGGTCACCGGCTCCGCCGTTGCCGTCGAGGGAGCGTCGAAGGCCGTGGCGTTGGGTGCGGCCGATCCGACCGAGGTGGCGACCACGATCGCGCAGGCCGAGTTGATGCTGGAATCCGTCGTCAGCATCCGCGACAAGGTCATCTCGCTCTACAACGAGCTCGTGCGCACGCCGATCTAGGATCTTATGGCGGACCTCGATCTCCTCTCCCTGACCCGGGACGCCGTGATGATGATCGTGAAGGTGAGCGGTCCCGCTCTGCTTCTCGGCCTCGTCATCGGGACCGTCATCGCCTTAGTGCAGGCGATCGTTCAGGTGAACGAGATGACGCTCACCTTCGTGCCGAAGCTCGCCGCAATTCTCGTCAGCCTGATCCTGTTCGGACCGTGGCTAGGCGCCGAACTCGTCGGGTACGGACAGGAGACGTTCGGGCGCCTCGCCGCCTATGGTCAGCCATCCGGAGACGGTCGCCCATGACTGGTGGCGGTGTAGCGGAGCCCGCCGAGGGCACCGCCGGCTCGGTTCTGACCCAGCAGGAGGTGGCTGATCTCCTGGAGGGGCGACAGCAGCAGAGCGACGGGATCAAGGGCTATCTGCAGAAGCTCAGCCAGCAGAACAGCATTAGCGGCAGATTGCCGGTGCTTGACATCATCGTTGATCGCTTCGTACGGGCACTCAACACGACGATGAGAAATTTCACCAGCGAGAACGTCGATATCTCGCTGGACAACATGTACAACGCGCGCTTCGGCGACGTCATCAGTTCACTGGAGCCGCCGGTGATGATCGGTCTGGTGCGTTCGTCAGCCTGGCGCGGCATGGCGCTCTTTTGTGTCGACTCGCAGCTAATCTATGCGGTCGTCGATGTTCTGCTTGGGGGGCGACGCGGCGGAGACCGTGACTCGCTCACAGGCCGTACCTTTACCTCGATCGAGCGCAGGCTGATCCGCCGGATGCTAGGAACGATGCTGGCGGATCTCGAGGTGGCATTTTCGTCGGTTGGCGCCCCGGGATTTTCGCTCGAAGGGATCGAGACCAACCCTCGGTTCGCGAGAGCGGCGCGCCCGGACACTCCCACAATTGTCTCCGTGATCCGCTTCTACATGGAGGACCGGGGAGGGAAGATCCTAATCGTCTTTCCGGCGCCGCTGTTTCACGGGGTGCGCGACGTCCTCGGCCAGCCTTTCTACGGCGACAGCGCGGATGGGGACATCGGCTGGACCAATCAGGTCAATAGCCAGGCGATGATCACGCAGGTCGGCGTCGAGGTCGTGCTGGATACGATTCCCGTGCCTCTGGCGGAGGTCATGGGTTGGGCACCCGGATCTCAGCTCCACCTCAACGCCACCCGATCCTCTCCGGTCGATCTGAAGATCGGCACGAAGATCGTGGCGAAGGGCGAACTCGGCCGGAACGGTACGCAACTCGTAGTGAGGCTGCTTTGAGTCAGGAAATGTGGATCGTGACCGCCCTCGCTGCGGCATTTCACACCGGACTTCTCGTGCTGGTGTTCATCTACCTGCTCGGCGTCCACCGCCGCCTGAGTGAGCTGCGCAACGCCCGAAACGAAGCGCAGGCTTGGCTGCAGGAATTCGGACGTGTGCTCTCCGCCGGGATCACGACGACGGCGGACCTAAAAAAGAGCGTCGCGGTCGCGCAAAACGACCTCAAGGACTTGCTGGCCCGAGCGGACCAGCTGCGGTCCGGCGGGGCGGCTTCGTCCATCCGGCTGGCGGGCACGGGCTCGGCGACTCCCACCGAAGCCAGGCCGGCGGTGCGCCCGGCGGCTGCGGGCGTCCGGCCCTCTGTCGATGTGAGGATCGACGATGAGCCTGCGGAGCCGCGTCGCGCACGCGTAGCAACAGGTTTGCGCGAGACATCAACGCCCGATCATCCGCTGGCGGGACTGCGCTAAAATGAGGATCCTTCGAGTTCTCCTGGTCTTCGGGTTCCTGATCACGGCAGTGACCGCGACTTTCGGCATCTGGAATGGCTTAGTTTATCAGGGGCCATCCGACATGTCGCTGATCAAGCCCAGCATCGCGGCGGATCCCGGCAAGGGGGCGAAGGCCGCGGTCGCGGAGCCGGCACCCGCAGCAGCACCATCACCGGCTCCCGTCTCCACCTCCGCACAACCAACTTCTTCGGCGCCGTCGCCGAAGGGAATCGCCTCGACCGATGGCAAGCAGAGGCCTGGCGACGTTCCGGCGTTCGAACCGCTCGACCTTACACCTGCTCAGGTGGCTCTGCTCGAGCAAGCGCACGCCTACGGCCAAGCCATTCGCCGTCGCGAGGAAACGATCGCGATACGCGAGCGTGCGCTCGAGGTGGCTCGCCAGGAACTCGAGCGCCGCCTGGACCTCGCAAAGAAGACGATAGAGCAGGCTTCGGCGAGCCAGCGGGCCGCCGTTGAGGCCGAGCTCGAGGGTAAGCGCCGCGAGCTACAGGCCCTTCAGGCCGAGGTTGGACAGAGGGAGGAGAGCCTCAAGGCTCTGGCGGCAAAAATTCGCGAGGACGCGACGCAGAAGACCGAGAAGACCATCGCGGCGTACCGAAGCATGAAGCCGAAGAAGGTGGCCGCCGTACTGTCGCAGATGGACGCGGTCGAGGCCGCCACCGTGCTGTATCTCCTCCCTGACGAGCAGCGCGCGAAGGTGGTCTCCGAACTCGACCCGGCCATAGCCGGCGCGCTTCTTCGCACTCCCTTTGCCAGCGAATTCGCCAAGCTTACCACCGGCAGCCGATGAAGCGCCTCACCGTTCTCGTGATCATCGCGATACTAATGATGTCTCCAGGCTCGGCCATCGCCGAAACCGAGCTTCTGCCGCTGCCCAAGATCACAATTCGTTTCGCGACCGGAACGCCGCAAGGGATCGGTCTGAAGGTGGCGGTCGAGGTCGAGGTCGATCAGCTTGAGAGAGTGCGCGGCAACACCGGCGTTCTCCAGGACGTCGTGTTCCTGGCCGGCTTCGACTTCCTTGCCTCGGCTCGGCGCATGGCACCGCTAGCTCCTTCGACGACGATCCTGAAAGAGCGCATTGAGCTGGAGACCGAGCGTCGCCTCGGCCGCCATACCAAGATCAAGGCGCACCTTCAGGAACTCTCGTTTCAGTAGCCAGGCAGCATGACCTAATGACCTATCTGTTCCTCCTTCTCGCCCTGCTTCTGTCGGTGGCCATCGTCTACGTCCTGGTCTCCAACATCAGGACCAGCGGGGAGCTGAAGGCGGTGCTTAGACAGATAGCCGAGCTTGAGCGGGACAACTCGTTGCTGACCGAGAACCTTAAGACAGCCAAACAGGGGCTCGCGGACGCCGACCAGAAGATGAAAAGCCTGAGAAGCGAGCTCCGTGCGGAGATCGACGGCGGAGCATCGGGCGGCGATCGTAGGTGAAATCATTGGAAGAGTCGGGGATGTCATGGCGGGTAAAGATTTCGCAAAGCTGACCGGCGGCGAGAAGGCCGCCATCATGATGTTCGCTGTCGGCGACGAATATGCCGCGAAGGTTTTCGGGATGCTGGACGAGGAAGAGATCCGCGATCTCTCCCAGGCGATGGCTACCTTGGGGTCGGTCGACGCCCGCACGGTCGAGCGGCTGTTCGTCGACTTCGCCAATCAGATCTCTTCCGGCGGTTCGGTCAGAGGGACCGCGTCGGCGACCCAGAAGCTCCTGCTGAAGGTGCTCCCGCCGGAGACCGTCGAACTGATCATGCAGGACATCAGCGGCCCGTCAGGACGGACCGTCTGGGAGAAGCTCGGCAATGTTAACGATACAGTTCTCGCCAACTTCCTGAAGAACGAGTATCCGCAAACGGTCGCGGTCGTCCTCTCCCGCATTCAGCCCGATCAAGCATCGCGTGTGATCGGGCTATTGCCTGAGTCGCTGTCGCGGGACGTCGTCGTGCGCATGTTGAAGATGGAAACCGTCTCTCGAGACGTCCTGGAGGACGTTGAGCAGACGCTGCGCACGGAGTTCATGGCCACGCTCGGCCGCACCCAGAAGCGTGATCCGCACGAGAACATGGCTGAAATCCTTAACAACATGGATCGCAGCAACCTTAATCGCGTGATATCGACGATCGAGGAAATTCTGCCTGATAGCGCCGAGAAGGTTAAGAGCCTCATGTTTACCTTCGAGGACATGAAGAAGCTAACGACCTCGGACATTCAGGTCGTTCTTCGCAGTGTCGACAAGGATGCATTGGCGATCGCTTTGAAGGGGGCCAGCGAAGAGCAGCGCACGCAGTTTTTCGCGGCCATGTCGGAACGTGCAGTCAAGCTGCTTCGCGACGAAATCGACGGGATGGGACCGGTGCGTGTGAAGGACGTCTACGAGGCACAGCAGCGCATCGTGAACACAACGAAGGACCTTATCTCCAGCGGGCAGATCGAGCTCGCCGAGGAAGGCGAAGGAAACGAGCTCATTGAATAGCGGCGCGCGTCAAGGTAGTTGTCGCCTGAGTCACGCAGCCTTCTGCCGAGTATGCTGATGGCTGGCGGTCATGCTGAGCACCTCGTCACGCTCTGGATTGAGAGTGACGGCGCCGATGTGCGACCAATCGCGCGTGCTG
>SXGS01124441.1_pt1 | contig 22749 bp, 26 predicted proteins | sample 3174681 | NCBI WGS metagenome assembly SXGS01 (sample SAMN11356861, study PRJNA531348) | freshwater metagenome | isolation source: freshwater sample F1-80 | place: China: Fuxian Lake, Yuxi | collected 2017-12-25
AAGTTCGGATGTTGTCGATACTGCATGGTGCTGGATGTTGCGTGATGCGGCGATCTTGATTGATCGCGCACTTGCTGATTTTTGTGAGGCTGTGGTTGCGCTCGCCGAGAAACATCGCGACACCGTGATGATCGGCAGAACACATGGCATGCATGCAGAACCGACAACCTTTGGTGCCAAAGTTGCGTTATGGGCGTTGCAGTTGCGTCGAGATCGCGAGCGGCTAGATGCTGCAAACAAAAGAATCGCCGTGTGCAAACTCTCGGGTGCGGTCGGTACATATTCAAATATTGATCCGAAAGTCGAACTGGGTGTTGCAAAGGCGCTCGGGTTAACGCCAGTGCCTTCAACTCAGGTCATCGCCCGTGATCGCCATGCCGAATATCTATGGGCGTGCACGAGCATCGGCACAACAATTGAGATGATTGCTGTTGAATTGCGACATTTGCAACGCACGGAAGTAAACGAGGTACGCGAAGGATTCGCCCCAGGTCAAAAAGGCAGTTCAGCAATGCCGCACAAACGCAATCCGATTTCTTCTGAGACTCTTACTGGATTGTCGCGGGTGTTGCGCGCCAATCTTCAAGTTGGCTTGCAAGATGTTGCGCTGTGGCACGAGCGCGACATTTCTCATTCTTCGGCAGAACGCATTATCCTGCCAGATTCTTCGATGCTGGTGTACTACATGTTGCGACGGGCCAAGAGGTTAATTACAAATCTTGAAGTCGACGGTGCGCAGATGCTAAAAAACCTGGGCGCAAATCATGGTGTCATATTTTCACAATCCGTGTTGCTTGCTCTCGTATCTATAGGAATGTCGCGAGACGAGGCATATCGATTGGTTCAAGAACTTGCAGGGCGTGCAATTTCTGAGTCAATTCAGTTTCGTGAACTTCTGGCTAATGACAAGCGAATTTGTTTGACCGCTGAACAATTGGACGAAATATTTGATCTCAAGAAATCTGTCAAACACACGAACCGTGTTTTCGAAGCTCTTTCTTCCAAACGCTCTTAGCTATTTAAAGTTCAGCCATGTCCGATCTTCCGCTTCTAGACCCAGCGAGAGATGCATTGCGCAAACATATTCTGCTCCATTCACTCAAGACAGGCTCATTTACCCTAAAGTCCGGGCGCACCAGCAACTGGTTCTTAGATTCAAAACAAACTGCATGTCGAAGCGACGGCATATTGCTTGTTGGCGATGTTGCATTGGCGATGTTGCCCCCAGACATTGACGCAATTGGCGGTCTGACCATGGGCGCTGACCCAGTTGCTTTTGGTATCGCCGCTGTCGCCGCAACCCGGGGCAGAGTGTTGCGAAGTTTCAGCGTGCGCAAAGAAAATAAAGATCACGGCGTGACCGGTCGCATTGCTGGTGCATTGCAACTTGGCGATCGTGTGGCCATCGTTGAAGACACCGTCACCCGTGGCACTTCACTGTTTGAAGCCGTTGAAGTCGTCAGGGCATTCGGCGCGACACCAGTTTTTATCACGGTGATCGTGGATCGGGGTGGCACTTGTGAAGCGATGGCTAGCGAGGCAAAAATTGCCTATCAACCAATGTTGACCGCGCCTGATCTTGGCTACGCTTTTGGTTCATGACCAAACGTTCGATTTTTATCAAATCAATATTTGCTACTTGCCTCTCGCTTGGGGTTGTCGGCTGTTCAAGTTCAGATTCAGCATCTGATCTTGCCGAAGAATTAACAGACGAGACAACTGCCGAAGAAACTGCAGCGAAGAACGAACCTGTAGAAATTTCAGTGACTATTGGCTATAACTCTGGCTTAGCTGTGTTTTATAAAGCATCGCTCGGCTCGAAGGTGCAAATCAAACTTCTTAACCCTGATGCTGACGACGAGTTTCATCTGCATGGCTATGAATTGAGCGCAAAAGCGACTGCTGGCCAAGAAACAATCATTGAATTTACTGCCGACAAACTTGGCAGTTTTGATCTTGAGAGTCATGTCACCAGCGAATGGATTCTTACGCTCGTCGTTGAACAATAATTATCACGCGTAAATTTGGCTCACGCACGATTAATTAGTTGTCTAGTTCTTTAATTGTGGTCGGGACCGGCGTCGATCCGGTGACCCTGCGCTTTTCAGGCGCATGCTCTGCCTACTGAGCTACCCGACCTGGAGAAGTGCGAACACTCCCCAGCGGTCCCGACGGGACTTGAACCCGCGACCTCCGCCTTGACAGGGCGGCGTGAACTCCAACTTCACCACGGGACCATATTCTGCTATTGCTGAAACTGATCTTTGCACCCCCAACTGGATTCGAACCCGTTCCGCCACCTTGAAAGGGTGGTGTACTAGGACACTAGACGATGGGGGCAGGGACCTACTATCCGTTGAGAACCCTTGAAATCTATCACCGCCAGTCGCCGAAAAACCTAAGAACCTGCGAAAAGAATTGATAAAAGAATTAAAGTCCCTCACTTTGCGCGCTAACTGTCCATTCAAGTATCCAGCCGAGGAAGTCATAAAGTTCGCGTTGAACCAATTTTTGCTCTGCCGACTCGTCTTGAGTTGAGTCTGGGATTTCTGAATCGTTTTGAGAAGAGTCAGAGGTGTCAGAAAAGTCAGATTCGGCGATATCTAGAGATGTGCCGATCACGAGTCGCAGCGAATTAATACTTCGCGCAAACGCGTCAACTTCAGACTCGGATAGTTCGTTGCTTGAACTGATCACCATGAGGGCAGTTTCAATTGACGAAAGCCGTGATGCGAGTAATTCTTCGCGCATCAAGCGCTGATACTCGGCATCTTTTTTTGCGTCGTTGTGATAAGCCGTCGGAAACAATCGCTGAAGCGACGCATCATCAGTTGTAGTCAATAATGAGTCGCGAAGTTCGGTTATCAGATGCGTCAATACTTCGCAGTGATCTTTTGGCAAGGCCAATTTGTAGGTGCCACTTTTTGTTCGCACCAATGGGCCTTTGTATATTTTCACGATGTTTCGTGCTCCATCGTCGCCCATAAACCGTGCTCGTGAAGTCGATATACATCAAACTCGGCGCGCTCGCGCGATCCATTCGAGACAACGGCCCGACCTTTATGGTGAACATCGAGCATCAACTCGGTGGCTTTTTCGAGACTGTAACCAAAAAGTTTTTGAAATACGAAAGTTACATACGACATCAGATTGATCGGGTCGTTCCAGACGATGACAATCCACGGCTTGTCTGATTTGGTTGCGTCATCAACATCTGGTTCTAAGACCTGGGCTGGTTGAACACTGGCGCTTGCCATGTACCTCACCTTTCCATTGTGGCGTGATGTTGTGACGTTTGTCGGATTTTTGGGCTCGTAAATTTGATTTCAGGTTCTGAATTCATTTATATCGGTTGGGCTTTGGTACTTAAGCATCGTACGATTGTCGCGTGGCACTTAATGTTCGACCAGTCGTGCCTTCACGGTTGTTTTCGCACGAATCAAAGCGTTCGCCCAAAACAATTGTTGGTGGATATATCGCTTTGACCAAACCACGAATCATCGAACTATTACTGGTTACGACAGTTCCGACCATGGTTCTGGCAGCCGGCAAATGGCCGACGTGGTCGCTGATTGCAATAACTCTGATCGGCGGAACTCTCGCCGCTGGCGGTGCAAACACCATAAATATGTATATCGATCGTGATATCGACAAATTGATGAAACGAACACAAAATCGACCGCTTGTAACCGGACTAATCGCGCCGAAAAACGCTCTCGTGTTTGCGGTGATTTTAGAGGTCGTCGCATTCGCCGTGCTATGGATTGGCGCAAACTTTCTCTCGGCAATTTTGGCGTTAAGCGCCACTGCGTTTTATGTTTTTATCTATTCGCTGTGGTTGAAGCGCACGAGCAAGCAAAACATTGTCATTGGCGGCGCCGCTGGGGCAATGCCAACTCTTATCGGCTGGGCCGCAGTCACAAACTCGGTGGGCTGGCCAGCGATTTGGCTCTTCATAATTATGTTCCTTTGGACTCCACCACACTTTTGGGCTCTTGCAATTCGTCACGCCGACGAATACCGCGCGGCAAACGTGCCGATGTTGCCGGTAGTAGTTTCAATTGAACGAACTGTTCGTACGATGTTTTGGTACACGGTCGTGCTCACCGCAGCGACCCTCGTATTGATGCCAGTTGCCGATCTTGGTTGGATTTATGGTGGTACTGCAGTCGTTGTAGGTCTAGGTTTTTTGGTTGGCACGGCAATGCTCGCACGCAAACCAACCGAGGCTTGGTCAATGAAGGTTTTCTCTTTTTCAATTACTTATGTGACCGTACTTTTCGGCGCGTTGATGGTCGATGTCTTGGTATGAAACTCGCCGTTTAATCACGATATTCACCGACTTCGTGCGATAAAGAAGTTTCCAAGCCAAAGGGCTTAACTGTTAGCGTTATCTGCGTTATGACCGCCGTTGATGTGAACTCTGCGATGACCAATTCGGGTCTAGTTTCCGGTGCGAATACCCCGAACAAAGTTTTGAGTGGGTTGCTTACTACTAGTCATCACCGAATTGGTCGTCTAATGGTTTCTATTTCTCTTTTGTGGACACTCGTTGTTGTCGTAGTTGGGATAGTTCTCGGCGTCGAAAGGATTAGTCCAGCAAGTGCCTTAGTTGACATCGACAGCACGACACAGCTGTTTTCAATTTTTCGTGTCGGACTGATATTTGGATCGATTGCGCCTCTCACACTTGGCATTGCACTGTCTATTGTTCCGATGCAAATTGGTAGCCATGTTCTTGCCCTCCCGAGAGCAGGGTTGTTTGGTTTGTATCTGTGGTTCTTTGGAATGATCATTGTCGGCGTTTCATATATCGGCAACGGTGGGCCTGGTGGCGGCGACCCACAAATGGTTGATTTGTTTATCCTTGGTTTGGGATTGGTACTAGCGGGTCTTTTAGTCGTGAGCGCATGCGTTGTGACCACAATTCTCACCTCGCGTCGTGCAGGAATGACCCTTATTGAAGCACCGATTTTTGTCTGGTCATCGCTGGTGATGAGTGTTTCGCTTATCCTCACACTTCCAGTTATGGCTGGTGCATTAATTTATGTCGCAGTCGACCACTCCTATGAGCGCGCAACATTTGGCGCAACCGATGGGATCAACGCCTGGATTGGTTGGGCGCTCACCGCACCACAAATATTTTTGTTGGCAATTTCAAGTCTTGGCGTGCTTGCTCAGATAGTCGCAACCATGGTCAAAGGCAAGCAACCATTGCGCGGAGGTTTGTTTATTGGTGTTGGTGTAGTGAGTACGGCGATGATCGGCACGGTGACACAATCTTTTTATTCGGTTCAACTCAACGGCAACCTTAACGATGTTGCCAAAAGTCTTTTGCCGTTCTTGATGTTCAACGCGCTTCCGATACTCGGTTTGTTGATCGTGTTTGCGCTGTGCCTGTTGGCGATGAAAAATGAAAAGGCGAAACCAAGTGCGTCGTTTGTTCTTGCGTTTTTCGGTGTCGGCATGGTGTTGACCGGCATGCTCGGAAACGCCTTGTTGCGGATTACCGATTTGAAATTATCTAACACCGTGTTCGATGAAGCAGTGCTCGTTTACGTTGGTTACGGCATCGTGCTTAGTTCATGCGGAGCAATTAGTCATTTCGGTCCGAGAATTTGGGGCCGAAAAATGCCAACCGCGCCCGTCATCGGTCTTGGAATGATCGGCGTACTCGGTGTTGTGCTTGCCGCTCTGCCGTATTACATAGCTGGTTTCACCGATCAACCGGCGGGTCGCACTTCCGGCGACCTGGGTAATAACAGCCAAATTTGGAATTCCGTTGCCGCATTTGGCCAAACATTATTTTTGATTTTCGTCATCGCTTTCGTTGGTCTGGTTATCAAGTCATCGCGTTCTGGAGAGATCGCCGATGAAGAAATTTTTGAAACGGTTCAGGCAAGCTCGTGAGCACTAATCCATGAGCACCAGCGCAACAGCTCTCAACTCGGGACCAAAGATTGTCATGCGTCGTCAGGCTTTAGTTTTAAGCGGTCTGATGTCGGCGGTGAGCGCAATGTTGATTGGATCAATGCTCGCAATTTGGTTGCAGTTTAGAGCCAATGCTCCATTGCGTGAGTCCTCTGATGGCAGCAAAATGTTGCGCGATTGGTTGCCAGAGAATATCAAGATCCCAGAGGTTGCAACCAACACGATGATGATGACTTTCGTGATCACATGCGTGATGGCACAATGGTCAATCTATTCGTCGCGGCGCAACGATTCGAAGCACACATCTTTGGCGCTCGGCGTAATTTTGCTGACTGAGGCCGCCCTGATCAATGCTCAGCTGGCGGTTTACACGCAAATGGAAATCGGTGTTCGTGATGGAAGCTATATGACAATGTTCTATGCAGTCACTGCGACGATGTTGGTTTTAATTGTCATAAACATGGGCTTCACTTTGTTGACTATGTTCAGGTCGATAGCTGGACGTTCGTCTGACCACGATTTGGTTTCGGCTCATGCTGTTTATTGTTATGCGGTTTCAATAATTTTTGCCACAGTGTGGTTCGTGGTTTACGTTCAAAAGTAGGGATGATGTTTTCAACCGGATTCAAATATTTCTTTGGCGTAACCATTTTTTCGACGGTCGCACTCATGGTCAATTTTTTCGTTTTGGATCAATTTGCACTCGCAGGAGTAGCGATAAGCATGTTTATCGCCGTCACCGCTCTCTTGGCTGGCATCACTGTCGCCACTCGTGACGGACAAAAAATAACGACAACACACGATTCTTCGAGTGAACTGGTGACTCAGAGTATGTGGCCATTGGTAACCAGCGTTGGAGTGGTATTACTTGCACTCGGTCTAGTGACCTCATCGTTAGTGTTTCTCACTGGGTTAATAGTGTTGTGCGCGGCGCTCGCCGAGTGGATGGTGCAGTCTTGGAGCGAAGGTGCCTCAAACGACCCGAGCCACAATGCGTTCGCCCGCAAACGACTGCTGAATCCCATTGAGTTTCCAGTTTTGGCTGCGCTTGGTTTGGGTGTGGTTATCTTCATGTTCTCACGAATAATGTTGTCCGTCGACAAGTCGGTCGGCGCCATTTTGTTTATCGGTGCAGGGACTTTGGTGTTAGTTGCAGGCACATTGTTCGCTGTTAAACCTAAATTGAAACGTTCAGCTACTTTTGCGGTTTGTGCGTTTGGCGCTCTAAGTGTTGTCGCTGGTGGGGTAGCTAGCGCGGTGTCGGGTGAACGCAAAGAGCTTGTCGAGGCATCTATCGAAGGGCATTTCACGCACGCCGAATGTGGTGCTGAAGAGTCGAAATACTACGACAAACTCTCCGAGGGCACTCTTTCTCTGCGTAGTTCAGTTCGTGCGACGGTTGTTTATCAAAATGGAGATTTGAGCGTCCAGATTCAAGGTCTCAAAAATAATCAGAAAACGCTTAGCATCCCACGATCTACTCCGACCAATATTATTTTTCGCAATGCAACCGAGGGCAAGTTTCGCTTGGTGGCGAAACTTGGCTTGGAAAAAAATGGTGCCGAAGATACTGCCGCCGGTGAAATGGATTCTGCAGAAGAAGGTGAAAAAAAGGACCACAGCAACGAAATCTGCACTCAACTAGTCGCAAAAGGCGCAGAGCAGGGCTTGACCCTTAACTTTGCCAAACCATCAAGTTCCAAAAATCCCTATTATCTCTTCATCGCTGGTGCTGAAGACAAGCGGATTGAGTTGGTTGTGCCGTGAGTCGCAGTCGCTTGGGTATTCGCTTTAAAGCACAAATTAGTAGCGTGCAAGGTATGCCCCGAAAAATTTTTAGACCGTTTCTCATGGTGACGAGTTTCGCGGTGGTCGTTGCAAGTTGTGGAAGAAACGCACCGCAGGATACTTGGCAACCAAAGGGCCCAAACGCGAAACTTATCGACGATCTGCAACAACCAGTGTTCGCGGTTGCAGGCATCATCGGCTTGATCGTCGCTGTTGCCATCACCTATACGGTCATCAAATATCGTGATCGCGGTCAGCCAATCCCTGAACAAATTCATGGTAAACCTGCTCTCGAAATAACTTTGACCGTTATCCCAGCATTAATTCTCGCCGTCGTCGCGGTGTTCACGTTTGGTGCAATTTTCAAACTCGCTAAAACTGATGACACTCAGATGATTATTAACGTAACGGGTCAACAGTGGTGGTGGGAGTACGACTATCCAGTACAAAATGAATACGGTATTACTCAACCGATCATCACGTCAGGTCAACTTGTTATGCCAGTCGGCACCAAAGTGTTGTTGCGCGAAACGAGTCGGGACGTAATTCATTCTTATTGGATACCGGCGCTAAATGGCAAGCGTGATGCTGTCCCTGGTCGGGTGCACACATTGCGACTTGAGGCGGATGCGCCGGGAATCTACGCAGGCCAGTGCACCGAGTTCTGCGGTCTTTCACACGCGAACATGCGAATGGAAGCCGTGGCTCTGAGTAAGGAAGACTTTGCGAAATGGGTAGCCAATCAACAGGCACCTTATGTCGCTCCGGTTAAAGATTCGCTCGCCGCGCAAGGCGAAGAGGTTTTCTTGAATCAGTGCGTGCGTTGCCATCAAGTTAACGGACTAATGCGCGCTGATGGTACGCCAGCCATTGCAGCACCCGATGAAAATGTCTGGTCTGGCGCTGCACCAAATCTGACTCATTTAATGTCGCGCAACACTTTTGCGGGCGCAATGTTCGATCTGCTCTCCAAGCAATGTCGCGACGAAGTTTGGAATGCGCCAAGTGATGTTGTTGGCGCAAAATATCTTGCTGGTGTATCGGAAGGATGTCTGAACCAAAAAGACCTCCGAGCCTGGTTGCGAAATGCACCCGAGGTCAAACCGATGTACGCAAATTCAACGCAACTAGTAGCAAGTGGTGGCAAGTATCGCGGAATGCCTTATTTGGCGCTCAGCGAAGATGACATCAGTAAACTCGTTGCCTACTTAATAACCCTCAAGTAACCAAAGAAACAGAGCGCACCATGGCCATCATTGAACGTCCAGCACCAACGCTTCCGGAGATCATTACTCCTGCAGGTACATACGGTGTTCTCAAGCGTCCAGTCACCTCGACGGGATGGCGTGCATGGGTTTTTACCGTTGATCACAAAAAAATTGGCATCATGTACGGCGCTACCGCGATGTTTTTCTTTATTGTCGGTGGAGTCGAAGCACTGTTGATCAGATTGCAACTTGCCGCTCCGAACGGCAAGGTGCTTAATGCAGACCTCTACAACCAGATGTTCACAATGCACGCCACAACAATGGTGTTCTTGTTCGTCATGCCAATGGCTGCAGGATTCGCAAACTACTTCGTTCCGCTTCAAATCGGTGCGCGCGATGTTGCTTTTCCTCGTCTTAATGCATTCAGTTTTTGGGCCTTGTTGTTTGGTGGCATTTTTCTAAACTTGGCCTGGTTCTTAGGTGGGGCAGCCGACGGCGGCTGGTTCATGTATGCACCGAACTCTGGTCCAGTTTTCTCCCCGACAAACGGTATTGACTTTTGGGCATTGGGTTTGCAAATCACGGGTATTGCTTCTTTGGCCGGCGCAATCAATTTGATTATCACCGTGTTGAACATGCGTGCCCCAGGTATGTCGTTGATGAAAATGCCGATATTTACTTGGATGATCACAGTCGTGCAGTTTTTGTTGTTGTTCGCCGTGCCGGTAATCACGGTTGCTTTGTTCTTGCTTTCATTTCAACGCAATTTCGGCGCGAGATTCTTCGACGTGGCAGCGGGTGCCGACCCGTTGTTGTGGCAACACTTGTTCTGGATTTTTGGCCACCCCGAGGTTTATATTTTGATTCTGCCGTCGTTTGGCATCGTCTCCGAAGTTTTGCCCGTGTTCTCACGTAAGCCCTTGTTTGGTTATCCATTCGTTGTGTTCTCTGGTGCGGCGATTGGTTTTGTTGGTTGGGGTGTTTGGGCCCACCACATGTTCGCCTCTGGTCTCGGTCCGGTTTCAGTCGCCGTGTTCTCGTTGACAACGATGGCGATCGCCGTGCCAACAGGAGTCAAGATCATCAACTGGACTCTGACGATGTGGGGCGGCAAATTGTGGTTTACAACTGCAATGAAGTTCGCAATCGGTTTGATTGTTTTGTTCACTGTCGGAGGTTTGTCGGGTGTTACTCACTCGGTGGCTCCGTCTGACACTCAACAAACAGACACTTATTACATCGTCGCGCACTTTCATTACGTGTTGTTCGGTGGCTCCGTTCTGGGTATCTTCTCTGGTTTTTATTATTGGTGGCCGAAAGTGTTCGGCAAAATGTTGAGTGAGAAACTCGGCTCATGGAACTTCTGGTTGATGATCATCGGCCTCAACCTGACTTTTGGTCCGATGCACATCCTCGGTCTTCAGGGTCAACCGCGTCGAATGTATCAATGGACAGATGCCCGCGCGGGTGAAGGTCTTTTCAACTTTGCCTTCTGGAACCTTGTTGCATCCATCGGCTCATTTGTTTTGGCGGTCGGCATCTTGATGTTTTTAATCAATGTGGTGGTGACCCATCGAAATCCAACGAAGGCACCACTCGACCCATGGAACGCTCGCAGTCTTGAGTGGATGACTTCGAACCCGCCGAAGGATCACAACTTTGACGTCATCCCAACGGTGCAACACCTTGATGAGTTTTTCCATCGTAAATTTGAAGAGGATTCAAACACGCATGCGATGAAACAAGTCTCGACGGCCGAAGAGTTGATGGTTGAACAAGAACGAAATGCCGACAAACACATCCACATGCCGTCTCCGTCGTATTGGCCGATCGTTTTGGCGTTGGGCTTGCCAATAATCACATTTGGGCTAATTTATTCGTACTTGATCTCGGTAGTTGGTGGCGTGATTTTGTTGTTTGCCGCTTACGGTTGGGCACTTGAATCAAGCACAGCGCCAGATTCGGACTTTGAGAACAATTCACCGACTACGGCGCTGGCAATCCATGACTGATGTAGCACACGGTCAGTTAAGCGGCACTGGCATCTCGAATGTCAAGCTTGGCATGTGGGCTTTTTTGGGCTCAGAGTGTTTGTTGTTTGGTGGTTTGATTTCGACCTACATGCTCTACCGAGGTCGCGTTACAGGTGGGCCGCGACCATCGCAGATTTTTGACATTCCATTCACTTCGGTGAGCAGTTTTATTTTGTTGATGAGCTCCTTAACGATGGTGCTGGCAGTCAGTGCAGCGCATAAGGATGATGATCGCAAGATAAATCTGTGGCTGACAGTCACTGCCCTGCTCGGTGCAACATTTGTCGGTGGTCAGGTTTATGAGTTCACTGCTTTCTACAAAGAAGGTCTTGGCTTTTCGACAAGTTTGTTCGGGTCAAGTTTCTACACTTTGACTGGCTTTCACGGTGTTCACGTAACAGTGGGCATCATCTTGCTGATGTCTTTGGTCGGCATTTTGAAGAGAAGCAAAGTTCCGGGCAAGAAGGCCGAAGTTGTCGAAATGATCGGCCTTTATTGGCACTTCGTCGACATCGTCTGGATCATTATCTTCACCCTCGTCTATTTGATTCCGGTTTGATCATGACTACAAACACAGCAGATACAACCCACGAAAAACAGCACGGGATGAGCGACGCTGGCTACATTCGCATCGCCATAATTCTCGCAGCAATTACAGCCCTTGAAGTTTCAACATATTACGTTGATTTTGGTGTGTTGTTTTTGCCAGCACTATTGATCATGATGGTTATTAAATTCGTGATGGTGGTCAGTTATTTCATGCACTTGAAATTCGACAACAAAATGTTTAGTTTCTTGTTTTACGCTGGGCTCGTTTTGGCTGTGGGTGTCTATGCCGCTTTTCTTGCAACTTTCAAATTCTTTATCCAGTAACTAGTTGAAGATACGTTTATGATCGCCGCAAGTGCTGATCTTGTAAGTCCATGGAGATTTCAGGCGCATCCTGAGGTTTGGCTTTTGGTTGCATTCGTGGTTGGGGCTTACATTTACGCAGTTCGCGTGATTGGTCCAGTCGTAGTAAAAGACTTACCAATAATCAGTGCTCGGCAACGCAATGCATTCGTTGCGGCGCTGCTTCTTTTGTGGTTAAGTTCTGATTGGCCGGTGCACGACTTGTCCGAAGAATACTTGTATTCGGTGCACATGTTTCAACACATGGTTCTGTCTTACTTCATGCCACCGTTGGTTTTATTGGCGACTCCAAAGTGGATGTTTGACGCCGTGTTTGGTCTCGGTCGTGCGAGAACGGTCATCAACTGGTTATCCAAACCGGTTATTGCTGGTGTGGTGTTCAATCTTGTAGTGATGATCACGCACATACCAGCACTTGTAAATCAAAGTGTTTCGAATGCGCCGCTGCATTATTCGTTGCACATTTTGCTGGTGATAACGGCGCTTCTGGTTTGGTTGCCGATCTGTGGACCAGACATTCAAAGACAAATGTTGCCTGGTGGGAAAATGATCTATCTATTTTTGATGTCGGTTGTGCCGACTGTGCCAGCCGCATGGCTGACATTCGCCGAGGGTGCGGTCTACAAGCAATACGATATCGCAGTGCGCGTGTGGGGTTTGTCGGTCACGACCGACCAGCAAATCGCCGGTGCGATTATGAAAACTGGTGGGGCAATATTTCTTTGGTCGATTGTCGTGTTTTTGTTCTTTAAACGGTTCACTGCGGGCTTTTCTGACCAACAGTCATATCGCAAAAAAACCGAATTTAGTGACGACTCGGTACTGACTTTCAAAGATGTCACCGATGCATTTGGCCGTGTCCCGCCGGCAAAAGAGCCAAACATCAAAAGTTAGTCAGACCACCTAAAGCTGATTACGGCTAACGCACATACAGATAAAGCCCAGATGCACAGAGCAATCGCATCTGTAATTACTAGTCCGTTGCTGTTGAATGAATTTCGCAACAAACTGCTGAGCAACGAACTGGGCAAAAATCGTGCAACATCGCCGAGCTTCTTTGGCAACTCGTCATTTGAAATAAATATGCCACCCAGCAACAACAGCACAAGATACAAGCCATTTTGTGCCGCCAAATTGAACTCAGCGCGAAGTCGACCGGCAAGTGTCAAACCGATGCCCGCAAAACAACTTGTACCAATCAACAGCAACACCAAAATTTGTGTCAAGTTGATTCGGTTCGGGTTCCAGCCAAGCAACCGACCAACAATAATCAACAACACAAGTTGGGCAACTTCAATCACACAAATTGCGGAAACTTTGGCCAACACCAATCGTCGCGTGCCAAGCGGAGTCGTGCCGAGTCGTTTTAGCACACCGTAACTTCGTTCGAAACCTGTGGCGATACCCAGGCTGACCATTGCTGTTGACATCACGGCCAGACTTAAAATTCCTGGCATTAAAAAGTTGATTTTGTTTTCGTTGCCAGTCGGCAAAAAATCAGTTTGCGAGAAAAATACTAAAAGGATTACCGGTATTACAACCAGCAGTAGCAACTGTTCACCATTGCGTGCCATTACGTTCAGTTCTTGACGCAGTTGAGAGCGAAAAATTTTCATTGTGCTTTTGGTGTTTTGGACGAGTCGCTGGCGAGACTTCGAAAGATATCTTCGAGGGTTTGATTGTTGTCAGCCGAAGTCCGCAGTTCATTCAATGGCGCATCAGCCAACAGGTTGCCATCTTGAAACATCAACACATGATCCGCGACTCTTTGTGCTTCATCAAGTTCGTGTGTCGCCATGATCACTGCACAACCATCGGCGGCCAGTTGTCGTACCATGCCTCGAATCAGGTCTCGCCCAAAAATGTCGACACCCGAAGTCGGTTCATCTAAAAAGGCGACTCGTGGCTTGGCCGCAAGTGCGAGCGCCAGTGACAGCCGTTGTTTCTCTCCGCCCGAAAGTTTGCGCCACGATGTCTTTTTTTGCCGATTTAGATCGACCATTTCAATAAGTTTGGCGGCGGTCGTGCGATTGCCATGGAGGTTGCAATAGTGCTGGGCGATTTCAAAAACCCGTGCACTTGGGTAGACCCCACCGTCTTGCAACATCACGCCAATCTGCGAATTAATTTTACTCCGATCTTTTTTAGGATCAAGCCCGAGCACACTTACTTCGCCACTCGTGGCCATGCGCACTCCACTACAGACCTCCATGGTGCTTGTTTTGCCGGCACCATTGGGACCAATTACCACGGTCACTTCGCCAGCCTTGGCATCAAATGAAATTTTGTTGACAGCTCGCACTTGTTTGTAGTCAACGACAAGATCGCGCACGCTGATTGCGACTTCGTGCGACTGACTAAAGATATTCATCACCATTACAGTACGCAATTCACAGGACTTCACCGACATCTAACGGCTAATCTGAGGGTGTGATTGACGTCCGTTTACTACGTTCAGACCCAGAGTTTGTAAAAGCGGGGATGGCGCGGCGTGTCAAACCGGCATTAATTCACGATCTTGATCAGGCTCAACAACTTGATGCCAGGTTGCGCGATATTACCAACGAGCGAGACGCGAACCGAGCACAAATCAACGGCATATCCAAAGACGTTGCGACGATGCGTCGAAACAAAGACGAATCTGGTGCCGACGCATTGATGACTCAGAGTCGCACGCTTGGCGAAACAGAAAAGAAATTGGCCCGTGAATATGACGAAGTCAGTATTGCGCTTCGCGAAGTTTTGTTGACAATTCCCAATCTTCCGCACCCAGAAGTAAGTGACGGCAAGAGTGATAAAGACAACAAGGTCGTCAAAGGACCGTTGCAAATGCCTGCGAAATTCGCCGATCATCAGCGCATACCGCATTGGGAAACAGGTGTGGCTTTGGGCATTCTTGACAATGAGCGAGCCACAAAAATTAGTGGCTCGATGTTCACGATGCAACGCGGTCTCGGCGCGACGATGGCTCGAGCACTATGCCAACTTGCACTCGACCGCAATGCTGATGCGTTTGAAGAAATTCGTCCACCCAGTTTGGTTTTAACGAGCACACTCACGGCGACGGGTCAGTTGCCAAAGTTTGCTGATGACGCCTTTGCTATCGAGCGCGACGATCTGTGGTGCATACCCACTGCCGAGGTTCCTCTGACGAGTTTGCATGCATCCGAGACTCTTGCGGCAGAAGATCTTCCACTTCGCTATATGGCGCATACCTCGTGTTTTAGACGCGAGGCTGGTTCTGCTGGCCGTGATACGCGCGGAATGTTACGCACACACGAGTTCGACAAAGTTGAAATCTTGGCTGTTACCACGGCGCAGCAAGCACCCGAGATGCTTCAAGAATTGACGGTTCGTGTTGAATCGACAATTGCTGCACTGGGTTTGCCGTATCGAGTGCTTGAAATTTGTGCCGGCGATCTCGGTCAATCACACCACCGCAGTTTTGACATCGAGGTTTATGCACCTGGTTGCGATCAATGGCTAGAGGTAAGTTCAATAAGTTGGTTCAGCGACTATCAGGCCCGACGTGCCGATATTCGTTGTAAGCATGCCGGCACGAAAGGCAGCGAAATCGCACACACTTTAAATGCTTCGGCACTGGCAGTGCCCCGCGTGTGGGCGGCGATTCTTGAAAACTTTCGACAGGCTGATGGTTCGGTCGGGATACCCGAAGTTTTGCAACCCTATATGCGCGGGGCAAAAGTAATTACAACCAGCACACGAGCGAAATCATGAGTTTGCGTGATCGGCGCGTGCAATACGAAACCGCTGGTTTAGAACGTACGGATTTAGATGGTGACCCAATTGTGCAGTGGAATCTTTGGTATGAACAAGCAGCAAAAGCAGGGGTTGCAGAACCAAACGCGATGACAGTGTCGACAATTGATAAAAACTCATCACCAGATTCGCGTGTGGTGTTGGCCCGCGGTGTTGACAAAAACGGTTTTGTGTTCTACACGAATTATGACAGCGCAAAAAGTTTGCAGCTAATCAAAAATCCAGTGGCCAGTGCAGTTTTTGCCTGGCTTGATCTGCATCGACAAGTGCGAGTTCGTGGCACGGTACAACGAGTTTCGAAACAGCAAAGCGATGAATACTTTGCATCACGACCACGCGAGTCACAAATCGGTGCGTGGGCATCGCCACAATCGCAGGTGATCCCCGATCGCGATTTTATTGAAGCGCGGCTGACTGAAGTTCGCCAAAAATTTACTGATAAACCAGTCACGCGACCCGAAACCTGGGGTGGCTGGTGCATCGTGCCAACTGCAATTGAGTTTTGGCAAGGACGACCAAGTCGCTTGCATGATCGTTTCGTCTATACGCGCACGGCCAGTGATTTGCCGTGGCGAGTTGAGCGTCTTGCTCCTTAATTATTTTTGGTTCTGCCAAGATTTAGAACTAGAAACCAACGCCTTAATCAGTGATTCTGTGTGTGGCGTCAAACCATCCCCAACCCAGTCTTTCCAGAATCTGCCGACACCACGCACCCGAGGCGGCAACTCGATTTGAACACCGCCTAGTCGCGGCAGATTAACCGGGTTGTTGTCGTGCAGGCCGCGCAAGTCAGATGGGATTGTTTCCAAATCGTCACAAATCTCGTACATCGGCAGATGCTGTTTCAGGTGCGTGCTCATGTGCCCCGCTAAATTTCGATTTCGTCCACCCAAAAGAAGCGAAGTGAAAAACCCCTCTCGACCAAAACCGTGAATCGTGACAACGATGTCGACATGATTGATAAAACTTTGCAGAGAAGTTGAAAAGTTTGGTGATATCTCATGGGAAGGCACATGCCATTTCAAACCACGGGGCTGGTGAACCCCGTAGTACGACGAATTTGATTGCTCGGCAGACTTTTGTGCGATCACATCGGTGAGATGTTCTAACCCTCCACCGTGATAGGCCATGAAGCCAAATTTCCCCCTCAACTCAACAACCTCTTTTACGTCTGGGTGGGCAAGAAGTTTGGCGAACATCATGACAGTGCCCTTGCTTTGCGCCGACTTGCGACTACAGCCATGGCGACGACAATCGTCAGTACAACTGCCAAGCGAAATGCACCTTGTTGTTGCAAAAACGATACGACTCTAGTTTGCCAACGCTCGACTCGGGTGACAAAACTCGCGGAGCGTGTCTCGCTGATTGCCGCATACCAATAAAACACCAAATAGATTCCGGTCAGAGTTACAAAAATCGCGCCAAGGCGCTGAATGAGGTGTAATTGGTTTTTTACAATTGTCAGGATGCCAGTTTTAGCGAACGCCAGACTCACTGTTAGCGCGGTGACCAACATCGCCATTCCTAATCCGTAGAGCAAAATGCTGAGCACACCCGAAACAAAACCGTGCAGAGTAATCGAGCCGAACACGGCGGTAGTCAGAAATCCAATGGTGCAACCGATTGATGCCACCGCATACGCCACGCCATAAACAACTGTCGCCCGAAAAGTTTTCGCCTGCACACCACCTATTTGGGGCACGGCGAATTTTGGCGTCCAGCCCGTCAGCATTCGTGCACCGCCGATGACCAGAATTATGCCGATCGCCAGTGACGCATATTTTGCGTTCAGTTCGATCCATTGGGTAAATAATCGAGAGATCAAACCAATGACGAAAAATATTGCAAGAAAGCCAATTGAGATTCCTGAACTGACGACTAGTGCGCGCCGCAGTCGTTCACCCGTTTTTAGGTTCGGCTCTTCACGTGTACCCAAAAAGAAGATCAGATATGTCGGTAACAAAACAAAACCACATGGGTTTACAGCCGCCAACACGCCCAAGATAAACGAGTAGGCAAAGTTACCTTCAATAGCCAAAGTCATTTCAACAACTCTGACACGAGTTGGTCCAGTTGGTCGGCACTGATTTCACCCGCTATTTGTTCAATTATTTTGCCCTGAGCATCAATAGCCAAAGTCACGGGAGCAGTTGCAATACCTAACTGAGAAATGAATTGGCCGTTTGTGTCCAACAGCAATTGAAATTGGACTCCGTATTGTGCGGCGAATTGTTCGGCGACGCTTGCCGAGTCTTTAATGTTCACACCGACAAAACGCACTTGGTCGCGATATTGCTTGGCGGCGCTGGCGAGCACAGGCAACTCGCGACGGCACGGCTCACATGTTGAATACCAAACGTTAATAATCAGAGGTGTGCCAAACAGACTTTGTGTCGAAGTCCTTTCACCGTCAAGGTTCTCTAGTTCAATATTCGGCAGTTGCTGACCCGAAAGCCGACTATTGGTGGCGATGGCATCTTTCGAAAGATCGACTGAATTTGATAATTCGTAACTTGGGGTTTCGGTGCCGTTGATTGTGCGAGCAACGATGAATCCCAAAAAAATAATTGCGATAATTATCAGTGTTTGGTTAATAAGTCGCGTTCTGGCAGGCACGAAAGCAGACTACCGACTGCTTTTGCCACCCACCAGAACGCGCGCTTCTAGCGCAGTTAAGCAACCCAGTGCCCGGGGAGAGGCACTTCGGTGATCGTTAACACCGCATGAGATTTTGTAACTGGACGACCTCGTGGACGCTTGGTTGTGCGAATGCGACCTTCTTCAATTAGTTCGCCACCCCAAACGCCCCATGGTTCGCTGCGATCAAGAGCGCCTGCGAGGCATTCGGCCTTGGTTGTACACCTGGCACAAATCGCCTTGGCGCGTGCCATGTCGACGAATTCTTCCGAGAAGAACAAATACGACAATGTCCCGTTGCCGTCGTTGCAACGCATCGCGGACAGCACGAATTCTGGCTTGTCGTCAATCGCGAGTTTAAAGTTTTTGCTCGCCTGGGGTTCAGTGATTTGTGTGTCTAACAGTGTCATTTTTCTTCCTTTCATTCGTTGTTTGTTGCCTGTCTATTTATTGATTTAGCCAATTTGGCTTCACGCCGGAAAAACAAAAAGACCGCCGGGTTTTCACCCGACGGTCTCGTGGATTTCTCCGACGTGAAATCTTTTACGTCAGATGCATCCCGAGAGGTCGGGCCGGCTGTTTGGTTGAATAATCAACGAAACTTTTCGCCGCGCTAAACCAGCGAGGTTTACTCGAGGTTTGCACAAAATTAATCGCGCGCGTATCGGCAATGCGCATGTTGGCTGTTGCCAAAAGGTCAGAGAATTTTGCGAACATCAGGTATCTATGAAACCATAACTTGGCTCAGTTTCCAAGCGATTTAATTTGATCACCATGAAAAGCCCCTGAGACCCAATACTGGATAGGGTTTCATCATGGCAGAAGCTAAACATTCAGAGTCTTTGCCGAGCCCATTTTCGCAATCAGGCCGCAATTTTTCGACATCTCGTAAAGTGCGTCTCGGTGATGTTACGCCAAAGGGACGAGTGCGCCTGGACGCCGTTGCCCGATATTTACAAGACATCGCGACGGATGATTCGCTGGATGGAAACTACAGCGAGCCTCATTCTTGGGTTGTGCGACGGACGCAAATGTGGGTTACTGCGTTTCCGAAATATTTGGAAGAGATTTCACTCACGACTTGGTGTGGGGCATTGGGCTCGCATTGGGCAGAACGGCGCACGCAAATCAAGTGTGCTGGTGAAGTCGTTATTGAAGCAGCGGCTCTGTGGGTGCGAGTTGATTTCAAAACGATGAAGCCAGTGGCGTTGTCAAGAGATCTAATTCAGCTACTGTCTTCGGCCACAAACGGCAGAAAGATTTCGTCGCGACTAGAAATTGGCAGAAATTTGCCAGATTTAGCGAGCAATAACGCGATATCGCAAGACTGGCCAATTCGATTCAGCGATATGGATGCAGTTGGTCATCTTAATAATGCTGCATATTGGGAGGTTCTTGAAGAATATTTGGGTGCGAACTCTGGTCAGCGTGCGCCACTTCGGGCAACAGTTGAACATCATGGCGCGATTGACCCAGGTGACAAAGTGCGAATCGTAACGCAAAAACTAGATGATCGCGTCGTATTGCGACATGTGCTCGGTGACGGCGAAATTGCAGCAGTTACCGAGGTTATTTTTGGATAGCAAGGATTTCTTTAAAAACATTTTCGCGATAAAACTTTAGTTCGCGAATACTTTCTTGAACATCGTCCAATGCTCGATGCGCACCAGCTTTGGTTGGTCGAGTGATTTCGAGTCCTGGATACCAACGCTTCACAAGTTCTTTGATTGTCGAAACATCAACGCTTCGATAATGCAGATAATTTTCAATTTCGGGCAAATATTTAGCCAAGAATCTGCGATCAGTGCCTATTGAGTTTCCGCAAAGCGGAATCGTGCGTGGCTCGGGAACATATTTTTTTATAAACTCAAGTGTTTGTACGCCAGCCTGGTCAAGAGTGATCGTTGATTCACGAATTGCAGTCAGTAAACCAGAAGTCGTATGCATCGCAACTACAAAAGGGTCCATCGCCGCAAGTACGGATTCAGCTTGAGAGATGACTAAATCTGGTCCTTCGGCAACGACATTTAATTCATCATCGGTGATCAGCGAAGCAATTTCAACGATTACTTCGGTCGCGGGGTCAAGACCCGTCATTTCAAGATCCATCCAAACAAGCACGCCAAGCAATCTATTCGTTTTGTGGCGTCTACGCACTTTCACCATCAATAGCGTGGCTCTGTGGTCTGGTTCTAATATCTGGTATGGCAAATAGAGACTCGAATCAAAAAGTTTCTGTACCGATTCAGCGTCTTGATTTAGATCTTCCACTGCCGACAGTAGCCCGCACTGGCGACGCCGGCATCGACTTGCACGCACGCATCGATATTGTCTTGCCCGCTCGCGGTGGCAGGGCACTCGTGCCAACCGGTGTTGCAGTAGCGATACCTGTTGGTTTTTTTGGACAAGTAGTGCCGCGCAGTGGACTCGCTTTAAAACATGGCGTCACTCTTGTCAACACACCCGGCATTATTGACAGCGGTTATCGTGGCGAACTTCAGGTGATCATGATCAACACTGATTCATCTGCGAATTACAAAGTGACTCGCGGTGACCGCATTGCGCAGTTGGTCATTCAAGAAGTGGTGGCGACAACCTGGCAAGTCGTCGAGCAACTTGAAGGAGATGATCGAGGCGGTGGGTTTGGCCACTCAGGTCGATAGGCGCAACGTCGTCACTCGCTTTTATTCGGTAGGCGTTGTGACAAAATCTTGCGTTGATACAAATCTTTAATCCGTTGTTCTGATAGACCAAGTAATTCGGCAAACACAGCGTCATTGTCTTCACCGCGATATTTAGCGACACCCCGAGTTGATGTATCTGATCCAGAGAAAATCCACGGCGAATTCGGTAGTTTGATTTTGCCGTTGCCACGATCACTGACTTCAATGAATGCGTTGCGTTGTTTGGCCCAATCAGTCTGTGCAACTTCACTGACGCTACGCAATTTACCCATCGCCAACTTGTGCTTGGCTAGTTCTGTTTCAAGCTCGTCAGCAGTTGAGATCGTTTCTGCCCAGTCTTCAATCAGTTTCATCAGCGCGTCCAAGTTTTTAAGCCGTGTTTCCACAGTTTTGAACCGTGGGTCGTCGAGAAGGTGTGGTGCTTTCATCGCCGCAACAAAGAAGTCAAATGTTCCACGTTCGGCTGGGTGGCCGCTGACTACTGAAGTTATGCCATCGCGTGTTGTCAGAACTGGGTAATCTTCTGGGCGAAACGAACGAATTGAATCTGGCGAAACAGGTTGATCCCAGAGTGCATCGTGAGCGTGTTCGTTGACATAAAGCAAAGTCTGTGCCATCGATAAATCTATATATTGACCTTCGCCCGTGCGTTCGCGCTGAAACAGCGCCGCCAAAATTGCGCTCGCACACTCGATTGCCGTATATACATCGCCATGACTAAACGGATCGTTGGCATACTCGCCACCACGCGCATCACCTTGGCGCTTCGTTAATCCCATCTCGGCATTTATAACTGGTGCATAGGCGCGACGATCGACCCACGGGCCTGTGTTGCCGTAGCCAGTTATTGAAGCATAAATGAGTCGTGCATTTTTGGCGCGCAAAGTTTGTTGATCTAGTTGCATTCGTTTCATTACGCCAGGTCGAAAGTTTTCAATCACAACATCGCTCTTGTCGACTAGTTGTGTGATCAAATCAACCGCCTCGGGCTTGGTTAGGTCGAGTGAGATGTTTCGCTTGCCAACATTTTGCTGAATGAAATAAGTGGCGTTGGAGTTGATGCGTGGACTTGAAAATCGGGTCAAATCACCACTGGGTTGTTCAACTTTGATGACATCAGCGCCGAGATCACACAGCATTCGTGTCGCATGTGGCCCGGATAAGACCCGCGTGAAGTCGAGAACTCGAACTCCTTCAAGTGGGCGCATCTGTTAGTTCAGCGTTACGCCGAGTGTGCGCAGTGCCAGTGACGCATACAACGCCACGCCATGAGCCATTGCCGACTCTTCGAACATCACACGATTCGAGTGGTTCGGCGCCGCTGTCATTGGGTTCACACCTTCGGGTGTGCCACCGAGAAACACCATCGCGCCCGGAATTTTATTTAGAACATAACTGAAGTCTTCGGCACCCATAATTGGTGACGGCATGCGCACCGCTTTGCCTTCGCCGAGAAGCGACTCAGCAACTTCGAGTGCGAAGTCTGTGCTTGGTGCGTCGTTCACGGTCACTGGATAGCCGATTCTGATCTCGACCGCTGCTTGCATTTCATACGCGGTAGCGATCCCCTCGGCAACACGACGAATCGAATCATGCACTTTATTGCGGGTCTTTTCGCTCACCGCACGAATTGTCCCCTCTATCAATGCCGATTCAGGGATCACATTTGTTGTCGTGCCAGCCACGAGTTTTGTGATCGTCACAACTGCCGGATCAAAAGTTTCGATACGTCGCGTGATCATCATCTGCAGAGCCTGCACGATTTCGCACGCCACT
>SXGS01572346.1_pt1 | contig 22737 bp, 15 predicted proteins | sample 3174681 | NCBI WGS metagenome assembly SXGS01 (sample SAMN11356861, study PRJNA531348) | freshwater metagenome | isolation source: freshwater sample F1-80 | place: China: Fuxian Lake, Yuxi | collected 2017-12-25
GATTTCAAATTTGAGATTTGAGACGTCCGGGGGCTGACGCCGCCCGGCTCACCAAGATCAGTACAAGGAGATTCCTCATGGCGACCGACACACTCTCGAAGGCCGAGAGGTTCATTTCTCAGTTGCCGCAGACTCCAACCAGTCACTCGGCGAACGAAGACTTGCCGCTGTTGGAACCCGACAACTCGGCGATTACGGCGGACATTGACGAGCGGCCTGCCAACCTCGGCGTCCTGGGATTGGTCGAACTGATTCTGAAACGACGTGACACACTCGACCGACTGATTCGCGATCCGAGTCTCCAGCCGATCCTGCTGCCAAAGTTTTTGGCGATCTCGCTGATCGGCTTTGTGTTCTTCGGTGTGGCGATGTCGTTGGTGCTGACGTCGTCACACGTCTGGCCAGAGTTGGAGTCGATCATGCACAAGCTGCGAGGAACGACTGATTCGCTGGTGACGTTTCGACCGGCTCCGGGGATGGCGACTCATTGGTGGGATGGCTCGGTGTTAAATTTGACCGCCGCATATGCCTTCGGGCTGATCGCCGCGACCGGAGTCTGTTTGCCGAGCCTCTATTTCTATGGCCTGTTGGCCGGAGTCCGCATGAGCCTGCTTGATGTGGCGGTGCAGGCGTTGAAATCAAAAGCAACATCGGCCGTCGCGCTGGTCGGCATTCTGCCGATCTACGCCGCCATCGGCATGGGCATCGTCATCTTTGAAGCTCCCGAACCGATTCGCATCGGCGCGTACTGGCTGGGATTGATCCTGCCGTTTATCGCCGGGTTGTGGGGAACGACGGCTCTGTATCACAGCTTCACGCTGATGTGCGACACGTTGCCGCTCGAACGCCGTTGGCGACGAACGTGTTTCTTGCGACAGCTCGTGGCCTCCTGGGCCGCGTGCTACACGGCGGTCTCTCCGGTGATGATCTACACGTTGTGGGAGCGACTCGCGCGTTGAGGAGGTTCTCGTCATGAATGCTTCCATCACAGCCATCTTCTACGGTCTGGTTGGTGCGGGAGTCGCTGTGGCGTTGTTCTTGAGCGACTCAACCGGCTCGCGTTACGAGCGTTCGTTTCGAGTGCTCACCGCCTTCCTGTTCTGGCCACTCTACTTGCCGTTGCTGTTGAGTCCGACCAGTCCTTCCGTGCCAGCAACCCCACCGCCAGCCGCGCCGAGCGACGAGTTGGCAGCACAGATCGCACAAGTCGAAACGGAACTCGGCCGCGCGTTGAAAAGTTTAAATGTTGAGCACGACACGGCGTTGCGACCGGAACTGGACCTTCTCGGAGAGCTGCAATCCGCGTGGCGAGTGCAGGCTGAACGAGTTCGCGAACTTGACGGCTTGCTGGCGCAACCTGCCTTTGTCGAATCAGCGCCGGTAGGCTCCGAGACCGAACGAGCCACCCAGTGCGAGCAATCACGCCAACAAAATCTCACGCGTCTGCGAGCAGTCCGACAACGGACCCATCAAAACTTGCTCGACGAACTCTCCGAAGTCCGAGAACTCGTCACGCGAATTCATCTCGCGAAGTACACTGGCAACCCAGCCGCGTCCGAATTGTCGGCTCAACTCGCCGCCGCGATCGCTGGATTGTCAGAGGTCTCGTCTGTGTCGAACGAGTGACTTACTTCGCCTCGCCGATCGACTTCCGAATCATCTTCACCGTGTTTTCTGCGCGGAAGTCGATGATCTGCTTGCCCAGTTCGACGGTCTTCTCAATCGGCGCGAGGTTGACGCCGTTGATCGAAAACTTGCCGGCGGCAACACGCTGCTTCATGCGGATGCTGACGGGATCGATGCTCAGCATCATCGCCTCCATCGCGAAGTCGTCGTGCAGGCCCTCGTCGGTTTGCTTGATGCCGCGCTCTTCCAGCCACTTCGAGAGGTTGCCGTAGTTGTAGTACTCCGAGATGAAATGGAATTTTGTCTTGCCGTCTTTCCACTTCGCATTGAGTTCCGCAGCGACCGCCTTCATGCCTTCCTGATTGCCGCCGCTGTCGCCGATCAGCACGACGTGTTTGAAGCCGTGAGTCCGGTAGCAAGAGCAAACATCGGTCAGCAGTCGCCGGTAAGTGTCCTCGGTCAAACTGACGGTCGAGGGGTACTTCATGTGAGAGGTCGGCGGGTCGATGTCACCTTCCGGGACAAAGCCAATCAGCGGCGCGACCAGCGTGTTCCCCAGCTTGCGAGCGATCGCATCAGTCGTCCCGCGCAGCACGACTTGGTGTTTGTTGGCCGCCAAATACGGACCGTTCTGCTCGATGCCGCCGGTCGCGACGAGAACCGTGTCTTTGCCGGCTTTCATTGCATCGCGGACTTCCATCCAGGTCATGTCCTCGATGAAGACCGAGTCCACGGCATCAATCGGCCGGACGCCGTCTGGATCAGGATTCACAGGACCGAACTTGGCAGCCTGAAAGCCCACAGCCGCACCCACAGCTAGCGACAGGCCGAGCAAAATAAACGTCTTGCGCATGAGATGCCTTTCGTGAAAAGAGGTCGTCGAATGCGAGGCATCATCAACGCAATTCGCCGCCGAAGCAAAGGATCGTCTTGCTCCGACCCCCTGATGCTACTCGTTTCGAGCGAAACACGATTGAATGCCGACAGGTAACCGCGTTTTCCAAATCGCGGAGGCGTCCACATTGATCCGCACTTTGACGCGGTGACAGAATCAGGAGACGGTCTATGCGTTCGGCAACACTGATGGTTCTCTTCATGGCCATAACGGCTTCGTCTGTCGTGGACGGCGCAACCATTATCCACGCGGGTCGGATGATCGACGGGCGGAATGACCAGCCCCGCAAAGAGGTGTCGATCGTCATCGAAAATGGTCGCATCACGCGTGTGGCGGCTGGCTACATTGCAGCCGGTCCGGATGACAAGCTAATTCGGCTCACCGAGCACACCGTGATGCCCGGCCTCATGGACATGCACACGCACCTGCAGTCGCAGCACTCGAAGGACTCGTACACCGAGCGGTTCTTCATGGAACAGGCCGACTACGCGCTCCGTTCGACCGTCTACGCGCGAGTCACGCTGCTCGCCGGATTCACGACGGTGCGAGACTTGGGGGACAACGGCGTCAACTCGATTGCTCTGCGGAAGGCGATCGAGAATGGCTGGGTTCCCGGCCCGCGAATCTTCACCTCCGGCAAGTCACTGGCGACAACGGGCGGCCACGCCGATCCGACTAACGCGCTGCGCGGCGATTACAAACGCGATGCGGGGCCGCTCGAAGGAGTCATCAACGGTGCTGACGATGCTCGCAAGGCGGTGCGTCAGCGGTACAAGGACGGAGCCGATCTCATCAAGTTGACGGCGACTGGCGGAGTGCTCAGCCTCGCCGCCAGTGGCCAAAACCCGCAGTTCACCGCTGAAGAATTACAGGCCATTGTCTCGACCGCCCACGACTACAACATGATCGTCGCTGTGCATGCTCACGGCACCGAAGGGATGAAGCGGGCCGTGTTGGCCGGAGTCGATTCGATCGAACACGGCACCTACATGACCGACGAAGTCATCGAGCTGATGAAAAAGAACGGCACCTACTGGGTTCCCACGAACATGGCGGGCGAGTGGGTCGCGGAAAAGTCCAAGGAGCCGGGCTACTTCCCCGAAATCGTGCGTCCGAAAGCCGCCGCCATCGGCCCGCAGATTCGAGACACATTCAAGAAAGCACACGCCGCAGGAGTGAAGATCGCCTTCGGCACCGACACCGGCGTGTCGCCGCACGGACAGAACGCTCACGAATTCGAGCTCATGGTCGCGGGAGGAATGCCGCCGATGAAAGCGATTCAGTCCGCGACGCTCGTGAGTGCGCAGCTCCTGAAGATCGAAGATCGGTTAGGCACGATCGAAGAGAAAAAACTCGCCGACATCGTGGCCGTCAAAGGTGACCCGCTGGCCGACATCAGCCTCATGAAGAACGTCATCTTCGTGATGAAAGAGGGCGTTGTCTTCAAGGGGCCGTGAGTTGCGAATGTAGGATGGCCGCCCTCGGCCGACCTTCCGCCCCCCCCCGGGGGTCACGCTCGAACACGGACGGCCGAGGGCGGCCATCCTACGTCACAACCACGCAACGACACGCTCTTTCAGCGACGCCGGTAGCCGTTGCTGCAACGCTTTCTCGAACTGTCGCTCGTTGTAGCGCGTGCTGAAGTGGCCGAAGATCAGCAGTTCGTTTTTGAATTTGTCGGCCCGTTCCAGAATGTCGTCGAGGTGCATGTGGCCGAACTTGTGGATTTTTTCCTTGCGATGTTCCGGCCGGAAGAACGTCACCTCGGTAATCAAAATCTGAGCGTTGAACAAATCCGGCTCAGCGTCGAGTCCGGCGGGTGACGTGTCGCCGGTGTAGCAGAGCAAGGGAGTGCGAACCTCCCAGGAAACCTCTTTGCCAGAAAGTCGGACGTCGCGAATCTGATCCTGCGTCATGCCAAAGTATTCGGGACGCAGTTTCTTGCGACGCTCCCACACGAGGTAGCCGAGCGACGGGACGGTGTGCGTCGTTGCGAACGCCGTGACGAGATGTTCGCGCGAGAGTTCGATCGTGTCCCCCGCTTTGACCGGGACGAGCTTGCAGTTCATGCGGCCTCGGTCGAGCCGCTGCCAAACTTTGAGCAGCAGTTCGGTTGGTTCGAGCACGGACTCCGGCAAGTAGATCGTGGGCGGCTCCATCTTCATCATCCGTCGGCGAGCGACGAACGCCGGCAACGCGGCCATGTGATCGAGGTGTGCGTGCGTGATGAAAATTGTCGGCGTTCCCGTGAACGACCATGGTGCCCCGCCCAGATCGAAGCCGATCCGCAGTTCGGGGACTCGCCAATAACTTTGCACCGCCGCTCGCGAGTAACCTTCGATGGTCAATGCTTTGTGCTTGTGGGTGCGGACGGGAAGATTTTCAACCATGTGTCGTGGGGCAGGTTTTCAACCAGCCCGTCCAGTTCGTTTCACTACAAAATAACCCGAAGCGTTAGCGAGGGCGAATGCTCCAGGACGCTTTGACTTCGGAGGCTCTTTCAGCGTTCGCCCTCGCTGACGCGTCGGGTTACTTTGGCACACGTCATGCGACATCCACGATTTTGCCGCTGGCGATGCTCTGCCGCTCGGCCTCGCACAATCGCAACGCGTTGAGCGCAAGCGTTCCCGACAACTCAGGAGCATCGCGGCCAGTCGCGATGCTGGCGACGGCGGCTTGAAGCTCGGCTGTAAACGCGGCACACCACTCGGTGCTGCCCGTCAATTCTGGCTTCGCGGCAGAGCCATCGTTTGTAATCAGCGTCAGCGGACGGTTCACGACCCACTCTCCGGCGTACGTCCCGGCGTCGTACACGATCGTGGCTTGTTCGAGGTACATCTCAAAGCCGTGTCCAAAGGCGAGTCCCTTCGCCGCAATGCCCCCGCTGACTGCCGTCACGGCGAGGTTCGGATTGTCGAACAGGTAGTTCGTGTGAACGTGATTGACGAGTCCGTCTTGCAGCAGGCCGCGCGAGAAAACTTGCTTCGGCACTCCGCACAACAGGCCGATGTAGTGATTGTCGTGGATGTGCAAGTCGACTCCCCAACCACCGAGCTTGTGGAAGTCGCTCATGTCGCTGGACCAGTTCGGCTGAGCGATGACCCGGCGAAAGTGTGCCGCCAGCAGTTTTCCGTATTTGCCACCCCGAACCGCCTGTGAGGCGAATGCAAATTCTGGGAAGAACGGCAGAACCTGGCCGACCAACAATTGCTTTCCCGCTTTCGTTGCGGTCTCGGCCATTCGGTTCGCGGCGGAAAGCTGCGTGGCGATTGGCTTCTCGACGAGCACATGTTTTCCGGCCGCGAGTGCTTCCAGTACAACGGTCTCGTGCTGGTCGGTCGGCAGGCAGATATCGACCAGGTCCACGTTCGGATCGGCCAGCAATTGCCGGTAGTCCGCGTAGCCTGTGACGTGTGACAAGTCCATCAGGCTGCCGCGCGGTCCAAAGTTGCCTTGGATCGAGGTCCAGTCTCCGGCCAGCTTCTTGGTGTCTCGGGTGGCGACGGCGACGATTTCTCCGCCGCTCAATTTGGAGCCGATCGCCTTGCGCCGACCGGAAACGGCGTCAGGTTCCAGTTTTGTCGATGCTTCAAAGTGGGTCATCCCCATGAAGCCGATGCCGATCAGGCCGATGCGGACCATGTTGGTGCTCCGAGGTCGTGGCGTTCTGAGTCTTTCGAGTCGTTTCCGAAAGGGTGCGTAGCATCCGACTCGACGCCTAAAGATTCAAGCGGCCGGCCGATGGCGAGTTGGTGGCGGCTGGAATGCCTCTGCCTTGGGCAAGTCGGGTCGCCGCCTGGTTCGGTTTGCCGCGAGGTTGCAGCCCTTGGTTGTAGGTTGATTTGTTGTTGGTGCTGGCTTGTTGGGCGTGATGGCGGAAAGTGTGCTTATTTAGCTTGCTCTGCTTCTGTTTGTGGCGTCTTGGCTGGTTGTGGGTCGCGGTCTGGCAGATTTTGCTGGTTGGTCTAGGCGGGTTGGTTTTGCGGGTGTTATCATCCCGCTGGCGTCGTCAGGTTGGCGACGTGATCGAGGCGAAACGAGAAGTGCCGTCCGAGGTGGAACTAGGCAGGCGAACTTCAAAGCCGACTCGATCGAACAAGGAAGGTTCTAAGGAAGGAGAAATGACATGCTGGTACTTTCCAGGAAGGTCGGTGAGCGGGTTCTGGTCGGCGACAAGGTGGTCGTCACGATTGTTCGGATTGGTCCCAACGCGGTGCGTTTGGGGATTGAGGCTCCCAAGGACATGAATATCGTCCGCGAAGAGTTGTGCGATCCGAATGGAATCGTGATCGAGGGTGTGTCGCACGCAGAGCTATGCACGGCTGAGTAAGCCGAGTTGCTCGGAGGCAAGACCTCCGAGCTTTGAATCGAACGAGCGAGCGTCGGGCAACCGACGCTCGCTTTTTTTGTTCGCGGGCTGTGAGCGAATCCGACCGATGTTAGAATCCTCCGCTCGTAGGTCAGCCTTTCTAGGCTGACCCGAAGTGAGATCGACTCGACGCTGCGGACAGTCAGGCTGGAAAGCCTGACCTACCCCAATCGGAGTTCACCATGCTGCATTTCACCGGCAAAGGAACGGCTCACACTTGCGACGGAGTGACACGGCGCGACTTCTTGCAGGCGGGAGCACTCGGAGCCACCGGGCTGACCCTGGCCGATGCCGTCCGTGCCAATGAGGCCGGCGGCGTCGAGAAGGGCAAGGAGGAACGCTCCTGCATCATGATTTTCAATCTTGGCGCGCCGAGCCAGTTTGAGACGTGGGATCCGAAGCCGGATGCTCCCGCCGAGATTCGCGGGCCGTTCAAGCCGATCGCCACGAAGTCTCCCGAAATTCAGATCAGCGAAATCTTTCCGAAGCACGCTGCGATCGCGGACAAGTTTTCGATCGTGCGAAGCTGCTTTCACACCGGAGCCGCCGTGCATGACACCGGGCATCAAATGATGCAGACGGGGCGGCTGTTCTCTGGCGGGATCATCACGCCGCACGCCGGTTGCGTGACGAGTTACCTGATGGGGCGCCGCACTGATTTGCCGGCTCACGTCATCATGCCGCAGACGATGGGAAACACCGGTGGAGGATTGCCGCACGGCCAGGACAGCGGGTTCCTCGGCAAAGCGCACGCACCGTTCTTTTTGAACGCCGATCCGTCGAAAGAAGATTTCCGCGTGCCTGACCTGCTGCCGCCGAAGCAAATCGGCGAAGTGCGGCTCGACCGCCGCCGCAAGTTGCGTGAGGTTGTCGATACCACCGTCAACAACTTCGAGAAGAGCGAAAACGCCAAGCTCGTTGACAGCAGCTTCGAGGCCGCGTTCCGCATGGTCACCAGCGAGCAAGCTCGCGCGGCGTTCGATCTGACTCGCGAGCCGAAAGCGGTTCGCGAGAAGTACGGCATGAGCCGGTTCGGTCAAAGTTGCTTGCTGTCTCGGCGGTTGATCGAGGCGGGTGTGCGGTTTGTCACGGTCAACACGTTCTTGACCGTCTTCGACGAGATCACCTGGGACATCCACGGCACGAAGCCCTTCACGTCGATCGAAGGTATGCGCGACATCGTGGCTCCGATGTACGACCAGGGCTACGCGGCGCTGATCGAAGACCTCGAAGAACGTGGAATGCTCGACAATACAATGGTCTGCAATCTCGCCGAATTTGGTCGCACGCCGCGCGTCAATCCGGCCGGCGGTCGCGATCACTGGCCGCAGTGCTGGTCGATGTACTTCGCCGGCGGCGGCGTGCAAGGCGGCCGAGTCATCGGCAAGAGCGATCCGATCGGCGGCTATCCTGCCGAGCGTCCCGTCAATCCGTCGGAAATTGTGGCAACGATCTTCCACAGCCTCGGCTTCAACTTGGAAGCGCATCTTCCCGGCCCGGCCGGTCGCCCGTTCCCGTTGGTCGATTTCGGAACCAAACCGATCACTGAGTTGTTCAGCTAGTCACACTCGCCTGGAGTCCGCTGATGTCTGCTGTTGCTCACGACGAGGAGCTTGCCGAGTTGGAAGCGTTTGTTGAGCGTGAAGTCGCTCGTGGCCGCTACCGAACACGCGATGAAGCGGTCACGGAAGCGTTTCGTCTGCTTCGCAAGCGTGAGCAGAAGCTCACCAATCTGAGGGCGGAGATTCAAGTCGGTCTTGACCAATCGCAGCGCGGCGAGGGGACCGTCATTGATGGTGACGAAGCCGCGACCGCGTATTTCGATCGGCTGCGAACTGAGGCGCTGACGGGGACCGTCGATCCACCATGACCCGACAGTATCGCGTGCTCCCGGCGGCCGAGTTTGATCTGCGATCCAACTACCGCTACATCGCTGACGACAATCGTGCCGCAGCCGATCGGTGGTTCGGAAAAGTTCGTAGGTTGTTCGAGATGTTGTCGCGTCAGCCGTTCATTGGCGAGCGGCGTGAAGAGTTGCAGCCGGACCTGCGAAGTTTCCCTTGCGGGAGCTACATGATTTACTACCGCGTCGTTGACGGCGATCCGGCGGTGGAGATTATTCGTGTCCTGCATGGCTCGCGTGATGTGGATTCGATCCTGGGTTCGGAAAAGCTGGATGACGACGTTCGTTAGCGGATCGTCATGGTGAAACTCCTGTGTGGTGGAGGTGTCGAATGGCTCGGTTGGCGGCGGTGTTGAGCGGAGTCATTTTCCTACTTGCGGCAACAACGGTGTTGCCGGCGCAGTCACTGTCGGTCTTGCCGACGGAATTTACGTTGAGCGGCACGGAGGCTCGACAGCGGCTTCTTGTCCAAGCCACGGCTGACGGACGAGTGATTGGGCAAGTCACCGATGGAGTCGCGCTGTCATCGTCGGACGCGAAAGTCGTGAAGATCGAAGACGGCTTCGCTGTGCCGGTTGGCAATGGAAAGGCGACGCTCACGGCAAAAGTTGGTGATCGGAGTGCGACGGCCACCGTGACGGTCGAAAAGTTCGAGCAGCCGCATTCGTGGAGCTTTCGGAATCACGTTCAGTCGGTGTTGTCGAAGTCGGGCTGCAACATGGGATCGTGTCACGGGGCGTTGGCAGGGAAGGGCGGCTTCAAACTCTCGCTACGGGGTTACGATCCGGACGCCGACTTTCGAACGTTGACTCGGCAAGCTCGCGGACGGCGGATTGTGCCCAGCGATCCGGGACGCAGCCTGATGCTGACGAAACCGTCGGGCGCGATCCCCCACAAGGGAGGGCTGCGGTTCGATGTCGATTCGCTCGAATACCGAGCGATCGCCGAGTGGATCGCGGCCGGGCATCCCGCTCCGAGCGATGACGATCCGCGAGTGAAGCAGCTCGAAATCCTGCCGACGGCATCCCAGCAGAAGAAGGGCGCGAGCCAGCAAATGGTCGTGCGAGCGCACTTCTCGGACGGGCATGTCGAGGACGTGACTCGCTGGTGCAAATTCACGTCGGCCAACGCGACGGTCGCCAGTGTTGATGATCGAGGACTCGTGAAGATTATCGGCTCCGGTGAGGGAGCGATCAGCGCGTGGTACCTCAGTCAGAACGTGATCGCGACGGTCAGCTCGCCGTACGAGACTCCGGTTGACGCGGCGGTCTTCGCGAATGCCGAGCGGTCGAATTTCATCGACGATGCGGTGCTCGCGAAGCTCAAGAGTTTGAACATTCCACCCTCGCCGCGATGCAGTGATTCGGAGTTCCTTCGTCGAGCGTTTCTCGACACGATTGGCGTGTTGCCGACCGCCGACGAGGTGCGAACTTTTCTGACCGACGAGTCGCCCGACAAGCGTGATCGACTGGTCGATCAACTGCTGACGCGACCGGAGTTCGTCGATTACTGGGCCTACAAGTGGTCCGATCTGTTGCTGCTGTCGGGCGAGAAGCTGCGGCCACAGGCGTTGAAATCGTTCTACGCGTACATCCGCCAAAACGTCGCCGACAACACGCCGTGGGATGAGTTCGTCCGCCAGATCGTGCTCGCCAAGGGGAGCACGTTCGACAACGGAGCCGCCAATTTCTACTCGCTGCATCAAGACCCGCTGGACATGGCTGAGACGACCTCAATGGCGTTCCTCGGCATGTCAATTCAATGTGCCCATTGCCACGACCATCCGTTGGAGAAATGGACCAACAACGATTACTACGGCTTCGCCAGCTTGTTTGCTCGCGTGCGTGGCAAAGGCTGGGGGGGCGATTTTCGGAGCGGTGACGGACACCGCGTCATCTTCCTCGACGATGAGTCTGAAATCCTTCAACCGCGCACTGGCAAACCGCAGCCGCCCAAGCCGCTCGACGGACAGCCGCTGACTCTTGAGTCCGTCGAAGATCGTCGTCTCGCCGTCGCCTCGTGGCTTACCGCGCCGCAGAACCCGTACTTCAGCCGAGCGATCGTGAACCGCGTCTGGGCGAACTTCTTCGGAGTTGGCCTCGTCGAGAAAGTCGATGACCTGCGGCTGACGAATCCGCCGAGCAACCCGGAGTTGCTGTCGTCATTGGCGGCGTTTCTCACGGATGGCGACGTCTCACCAGCCCGAAGCGCAAGCGAGGGGTCTCCGGCGTCGGCGAAGTCCGCAGCCACCGAGGCCGACCCCTCGCTGGCGCGTCGGGCTAGTTTCGATTTGAAAAAACTCATGCGGCTGATCCTCACGTCGCAGAGTTACCAACGCAGCAGCCAAGCCACCAAGGGCAATGAACCCGATGAGCGATTCTACTCACGCTACTATCCCAAACGGCTGAAGGCCGAAGTGTTGCTTGACATCATGTCGCAAGTGACCGCGTCGCCGACGGCCTTCAAGGACTTCCCGGCCGGCACGCGAGCGATGCAGCTTCCCGATGCCAACATCGCCTCTGAATTTCTCAAGACCTTCGGCCGCCCCGAACGCATCCTGACCTGCGAGTGTGAACGTTCGGATGAACCGAGCATGACGCAGGTTCTGCACATCTTGAATGGTGAAACGCTGATTCAAAAACTGGAAGCCAAAGACAACCGGCTCAGCAAACAACTCGAAGCCAACGTCTCGCCGGAGCAACTCGCCGAGGAGTTGTTTCTCGCCGCGCTCTGCCGCTTCCCGACGGATCGCGAGCGCCAGAAGATGAGCGAGATCATGAGCGTCGCCAGTCCCGAAGAGCGCCGGCAGGCGGCCGAGGATTTGTACTGGAGCGTGCTCAGCAGCAAAGAGTTCTTATTCAACCGCTGATCCGCATCGCAGATGACAACAGCGCGGTCGCTTGCTCCGAAGACGAGTCGCTCTTTTCTCGACGTCAAACAAACGCCGCATCGCGTCGTGGGTCGTGACGCGATGCGGCGGTGGAAGTGGAGCGGAAGTTTGAACTGGTGCCAAGGCTACGGGAGCAGCACTTTGACCTCGGGAACGCCGTAGCCAGTCAGCAGGTCGATTTGATCGTGGAACCAAAACTCCAGGTTGCCTGGGCCTCCTGGCTCGCCGGTGAGTTCGTCGTAGAAGCCATCGGAGACCGTGGAGAGATCGAGACCCGGCGCACCCCTGGAACCTTGCTGGAGGTTGCGCACTCGGTCCGCGTAGAGCGCTAGCGGCAGGGTCCATTCAGCCCGAATGCCGTTCAGCGCGGTCGGCGAGTTGTCGTAGATCGTGGCACCAGCGATCAGCAGGTCATCGCCCGCGCCGCCGAGCAGGCTGTCGTGCCCGTCGCCACCGATGAGCACGTCTCTTCCGCCGCGGCCGAAGAGACTGTCGTTGCCTTCGCCGCCCAGCAGAATGTCGTGGGTTCCGGCGCCATTGGAGCCGTTCAACGTGTCATCTCCCCTGCCACCATTCAGGATGCTGGGAATCGAAGTCAGGTTGTTTGTAATGATGTCGTTGCCATCATTCCCCATGACGACGACACCGACAACATTTGGATTCGCGGAAGCAAATTTCTGAGTTTGACCGTTGAAGGCGACGTTGATCTTCCCAGCCACGAGTGAGATGGCGATCGTGTCATTGAGCGGCGTGCCGACGACGATCACTTGTCGATTGGCACCGTTGTCGAGATCGCGAACAAGGTACGAGCCTTTCTGTTGGACCTCGAAGGCTCCAATGTCGGCACGGCCGGTGGCGCGGACGAAGCCCAGGCCACGCTGATCGAACACCGGTGCCGGTGAGCCAGCAAAGATTCCGAGGTTGGCACCACGATTGATGGCGGGACTGCCGACGAGCAAAGCGTGCGTGAGCGTCGGCCCGCCGTTCTCCGCGAGCGGCCCCAAGAGCGGGTCCATGCCATAGCGATTCGAGCCGGGCACGGTCTCTTGGAAGGTCGCCCCGAGCCGCCGTTCGATCAGGCTGTACGACGACAGAAACCGACCGAAGAGTTCCGGGCCTCCGCCGTTGATCACGGCATTGTTGGCCACGATCGTGCTCTGCAGGGTGGCGGTGGCGACGGGGTCGTTAAAGATTCCGCCGCCGTCACCGGTGACCGAGTTGTCGCAAATCGTACTGCTGCTAATCGTCAGCGTGGCGAGGTTGTTGATGCCACCACCGCTACCGACGCCGCTGCCGCTATCGACCACGTTCCCGGAGATCGTGCTGTTGCTGATCGTCACAAAACCCAAAACGCTGTCGATAGCACCACCGCTGATAACGGCCGTGTTTCCGGCGAGTGTGCTGTTGCGGATAAATTCGACACCCTGGTTCTTGATGGCACCACCGCTGCCGCCATTGGCCGAGTTGCCGGAGATGGTGCTGTTGTTCATCGTCAGCGAACCAGCGTTCCAAATGCCGCCCCCATCGCGGTCGGCCGAGTTACCGGTGATTGTGCTGTCGTTGATCGTCAGCGAGGAGCCGATCAAGTTATAGATTCCGCCCCCGTCGCCGGCACTGCCGGTCGCCGAGTTTTCGGAGATCGTGCTGTAGTTGATCGTCAGCGTTCCGCTGTTCACGATCGCGCCCCCCAAAACGTCGGACGTGTTTCCGGAGATCATGCAGTTATTGATCGTCAGCGTGCTGACATTTGCGATGCAGCCGATGGAATTCCCCGAACCAGGATCCCCATCAATCAGCGAGAGACCAGAGATTGTCGCGACGTTGTTCACGCCTCCCACCGAGAACAGCCGCGAGACATGGTTGCCGCTGATGGTGAGCGAGCTGGCTCCCAGTCCTTCGATCGTGAGGGGATCGAGGGCTGAGTTCAGTGAGCTGTTGATCGGCAAATCGCCCATGATCAGCGTGATCGTCTGCCCGATGAGCGTACTCGAGAATTGGATCGTGTCCCCAGTAGCGGACCCCGTCACGGTATCTTGGAGTCCATTCGAATTGGCGGCATGAAGTGCTTCTCGCAATGTGATAAAGGCATCACCAGCCGTCAGATCATCCGCAGCGCTTGTTACTGTGATGATGTTGGCCGGGACAATCCGCTCCTCCAGTGGTTCGAGCCGCCATGAGATTCCGTTCCGGCGACTCCGCCGATTCGTTGAATAGCCGCGAGACAACTTGCGAGCGATCGTCTGCTGCAACGTACGAAACCAGGGGGTCTTCAACATGATGCGGAGCCTTTCTGAAACGAGTGAGTTGAACACCGAACAGGGCAACGTCACTCATGCGTATTCCGCGCGCAAACCCGTCAGAAATTCTGGAAGTTTTTCGAAACTTCTCGCTGATCCCGACAGCTCCCCACCGAGCTTGCCTCGGTGGAAGCCATGATTGAGCACTAAAACGCCAACGAATCACCTCCCTGGCCCCCGCCGAGCTTGTCTCGGTGGAGCCGTGATTGACCACTACGAGCGGCATGGTTCGAGTTGTCAATCATCGCTCCACCGAGGCAAGCTCGGAGGGGGCGTGGGAAAACAAAAACGACCGTTCTAGTCGCCAATCATCGTTCCACCGACGCAAGGTCGGTGGGGACGTCACTCGCTGCGCTGTCGGCTTCAGCGGGAAGTGTCAGTTTCCCGGAGTTCCAGAAGACCCCGGCTCGCGCACTCACTCACACGAAGCGTGAGTAAGCCCAGGCACACTGACGCCCAAAGCCGCGTCAGGGCCACTCCGTCATCGCCCCCTCTGTGGCAGCACTTCTGCCACGGTGCGAACAAAATCGGCGGGCGACATTCTCAAAACGTAGCCACGCTCGCCAGAGCGTGGGTTTCTGGAATCGACGTCCCACGCTCTGGCGAGCGTGGCTACGGCCGTCCGACCACTGCTGGATCACCGCTTAAATATCATGCAAAAGATCCATTCCTACGTCTAAGGTCACGCCATCAATGCCGCCCCCGCCATTCATCAGGCTGTCATCCGCGAACAGCCAATCTTCTTTACCGTCCCCCGCGCTGTTCACGGTGTCTACCGCCGCAGGGCTTTCGGGGAGAACGGTCTGGGTTCCGCCGCTATTGCCCACCAGCGTAGAGGTATTGAGACTGGAGACGGTCGTGGTGAAACTGCTGCTTGAGTTGACGTTCGCCCAAGTGACCTGCACTGCCGGAGTGATGGCAGTGGTGGTTCCGGCAATTACCAAATCGTAGTCGCCGTCCCCGCTGAGCGCATCCGCTCCCGATCCACCCACCAAGATGTCGTTGTCAGGACCACCGCGAAGGTCGTCGTTTCCAATGTCGCCGTCCAGAACGTCGTTCCCACCGCCGCCCAGCAACTGGTTATTGGCGGCGTTGCCGGTCAGAGTGTCGTTGCCCGGCCCGCCGAACACCCTCTCGAAGTTGGCTGGTGTTGTCGTTTCGACGTTGCGCACCGTCCCCGCCCCCGTCGCCGTCGCCAACGTCAACATCATCAGATTGGCGGATACCAGCGCGGTCCCGTTCGAGAAATCCAGCACGTCACTACCTTCGTTGACCGCTTCGACGACCGTGTCGAACTCCAAAGTACTCATTGGGTCGCGAAAGAAATAATTATCGTTGCCTTTCTTCCCCGTCAGTGTGTCATTTCCCTCTTTCCCCTCCAGGAGGTTGTCGCCGTCGTTCCCGGTCAGTATGTCGTCAGCCTTACCGCCGAACAGTTGCTCCAAGTTGTCGGGCATGTTCGTCATCACTGTGCGGAGTTGAAGCCCAGTCCCCATCGTCGCAGTGATCGCATTCGACAGGTCGGCCGTCACCGCGTACGTCATGCCCTGGAAATCCAGAGTGTCAATGCCTGGCTCGGGAAGTTCGACCAACGTGTCGATCTCGACCGGACCCCCCGTAGGTACGTCGTCGAAACGATAGGTGTCACTGTTCTTTCCAGCCGTCATCAAGTCGCTCCCCGGGCCGCCATACAGAACGTTCACACCGTCATTCCCCGTGAGAGTGTCGTTTGCCGATCCACCAAAGACAGCCTCAATGTGTTGTGAGTCGGAAAACGAATTCGTGCTCGTATTCACCGTGCGGGTGTTAGGCCCGGTGGTCATTTTCGCGGTGGCCGAATTGACGGTGAGATCCACTGTCACCGGCGTCGTCACGGTCGTGAAGATCAGCCGATCGAACCCATTATTCAAAATCTCGTGGACCCAGTCGGTCTCGTTAGCGGACGTCGGTGGGCCGAATATGAAAAAGTCGTCCCCGTCCCCTCCCACCATCGAGTCATTCCCGATGCTGTCCGTCAGCGAGTCTCTTCCTGCCCCGCCAATCAGGGTGTTTGCGAGTGTGTTCCCCGTCAGTTTATCCAACCCCATCCCACTCGTGACGTTCTCAATCGATGCGGCGGAGACCAATGTCAGCGTGTGATTGATGTTGACGATCTGCGGAACCGCAACCCCCAATTTCACCTCCACGCCGAGTGTGTCGGCCGAGTAGTCCAGCAGGTCGATCCCTGTAGAGTCCGTCACCGTGTCTGAATCGAGCAGGCTGGTCGTGTTGAACAGGTAAGTGTCATCGTCATCTCCACCATCGAGCGAGTCGTTGCCACCCTCACCCACCAGCGTGTCATTCGCTCTGAGGCCCACCAATGTGTCGTTTCCCGGACCACCGATCAAAATATTGTCCAGCAAGTTTCCCATCAGTGTGTCAGCTCCCGTGCTGCCCGTGGCGTTTTCGATCAGAATGTTCGTGTTCAGTGTCAACTTCAGGTTGGCGTTGACCGTCTGCACAACGTTCGTCCCAAGATCCACGTTGACCGCAAGAGAAGTGCTCGTCGAGAAATCCAGCGTATCGCCCCCCCCGCATCCATCACCGTATCGGAGCCGATCTGAGTATTTGTGTTGAACAAGTATGTATCTTTCCCCAGTCCACCGAACAGCGTGTCGTTTCCCGCGTCGCCTTCGAGAACGCCGCTCACCGCCACGCCGAGCGAACTGTCGAGCTTCAGAAAATCGTTGCCCTCCTTACCGCGGAGTACCACCGTCGTCACCGCTCCTGTCACAATTCCCTCAGTGGTCAGATCTCTTAGCCCTGTCAAATAGTCCAGAATGATATTTCCCGAGACGTCGCGGATTGTGATGGTGTCATCACACTCGTAGCCCTCCACCGTCAGCACGCCCGAGGCGTACATCGCCGTCGGAGAGTCCGTGCATAACTTCCACAATTCGACGCCATTCACACCATCGTTGGCCGCGAAGAAAAGCGTGTTCGGCTCGCTCGTCAGATTCACGTTCGTCAGAAACGCGGGACCAGAACCAGATGCCCCCGGTCGAATGTCTTGGATGAGAGAGGTGCCGGCAGTGGTTCCATCGCTCTTCCACAACTCGGTGCCAATCAGGCCGCCGCTATTTGCCGCGAAGTAAAGCGTCCCTCCCACGTCCACCAGTGCTGTGGGACTGGAACTGGCCGTCCCGTTTGTCGTATTGATGTTCTTGACCAGTGTGGCGCTGGTGAAGGCTCCATTGCTCTTCCACAACTCCACTCCCACGCCATTGTTCGCCGAAAAGAAGAGCGTCCCCCCTACGTTCGTCAGATTTCCAGGATTGGAACTGATTAGCCCGGTCCGAATATCCTGGACCATCATGGCACCGCCGACCGTACCGTTGCTCTTCCACAACTCGAAACCCGTCGAGCCATTATTCGCCGAGAAAAGGAGCGTCCCGTTGACGTTTGTCAGAAAAAAGGGAGCGGAACTGGCTGCCCCTGCCCGAATGTTATCGAGCATCACGGTCCCGGGAGCGGTTCCGTTGCTCGCCCACAACTCGACACCACTTACGCCGTTATTCGCTGTGAAATAAAGCTGGTTGTTCATTTCCGTCAGTTCGGCGGGATTCGAACTGAGCGTGCCCGGTCGGATGTCCTTGACCAGCTTGGTGCCAGCCGCAGTTCCGTCACTCGCCCACAATTCGGTGCCATGCTGTGGGTCCGTCGCTCGGAAGAAGAGCTTGCCGTTGACGTTAGTCAACTCGCTCGGATTGGAGCCGGCCAGTCCCAGCCTGATGTCCTTGACCAGTGAGGTCATGCCAGAATTTAAGTCACACTTCCACAACTCTCTGCCATTGAGGGCGGTCGTGGCGCTGAAGAAAAGCATGTTGCCCACGATCGTCAGTTCGCTCGGACTGGAACTGGCCGCACCGGGATTGATATTGGCGACGAGCGTGGTGGCACCAATGCCCAACGATGGGATCAGCGCTGGGTCACACTTCCACAACTCAATTCCCGCTGTGCCGTTATTCGCCGTGAAGTAAAGGACGTCGTTCACGTTCGTCAGGTTTCTGGGATTGGAATTGGCAGAAAAGCTCGTCGTATTGATGTTCCTGACGAGGGTGTTGCCAGGGCTTCCGGTAGGGCTTCCGTCGCTCATAAACAACTCGACTCCAGTTGTGAATAAGTAGGCGCTGAAGAAATTGATCCCGGCCACCTCCGTCATCTCTTGAGGATTTGAGGCAAGGGAGCCGAGATCGATCATCGTGGCGGACAAGAGACTGCGATTTTCCAGACATTCCATTCGCGAGACGGTGTCCACTCTCCGGCGGCTCCGCCGATGCGTGGCCAAGCCGCGTGACAGCTTGCGAGCGAGCGTCTGCTGGTACGTACGAAACCAGGGCGTGATCAACATGATGCGGGTCTTTCTGAAGCGGGTGAGTGGAACACCGAGCAGGGCAACGACACTCATGCGTATTCCGCGCGCAAACCCGTCAGAAATTCTGGAAGTTTTTCCGAAGTGACAAAGAGATTGGTCGGTTCTGAGACTGCTCCCCACCGACCTCGCGTCGGTGGAAGCCGTGATTGACCGCTAGAGCTAACGAGAACCGAATGAAGTGGCCCCCGCCGAGCTTGCCTCGGTGGAGCCGTGATTTGCAACTCGCGCCGCAAGTGAAAATCATCGCTCCACCGAGACAAGCTCGGCGGGGGCGGGAAGATTCAACCCCTGTCGTTTTTAGCCGCCAATCATCGTTCCACCGACACGAGGTCGGTGGGGACGGGAGACAAAACGATGGCCGGGATCGTTATCCGCACGCCGAAGTGCGCAACTTTGAAGAGCGTCATCGCGGGCGACTTTCGTTGAGTCGCACCGCGCTATGGCGTCGGTTTCACGGTCGCTGCTTTCACCGCGTTCACTTCCAGCGTCACCCGAAAGCCGGAGCAGTTTTCCACGCGAAAGATCGCGTCGGTCGAGGCGGTGCGATTCGACGAACGGCAGATCGACGCCAAGCTGCGCCAATGGCCGCCGCGCATCACATGGGAACCGTTGGCATGTGGGCCGACCGGGTCCACGGCGGGTTGATTCCGAAACTGCTCGTAGTCGGTCTGTTCCCAGGCGTCCTCGACGTACTCCCAGACATTGCCGTACATGTCGTGCAGTCCGAAGGGATTCGCTTTCAGCTCGCCGACCGCGTGCGTGCGGCGAGCGGAGTTGATGTCGAACCAGCCAACCTCCATCAATTGATGATCCGTGCCGCCAATCCAGTACTTGGTCGTTGTCCCTGCGCGGCAGGCGAACTCCCATTGCGCCTCGGTGGGCAAGCGGTAGCCGGTGCCAACCAGTGGCGTCACGGTCTCACCATCCCGCATGTAGAACGGCTGGAGTTTCTCCAACTGGCTCAGCTTCGCGCAGAACTCGGCCGCGTCGTTCCAATTCACCATTTCCACCGGGTGATTGGTCGTGTTCCGTGCGGCCACGGAGTTCTTCCCGTCACCGGTCGAGGCAAAGGCGGAGGGATTGTTGCCCATCACCGTCTCAAACTCGGCCTGAGTGACTTCGTGGACGCCAAGGTAGATCGGTTTCGTCAGGATCACCTTGTGCTGCGGACCTTCACTCTTGGCACATCTCTGCCAAAACCGATCCCCAAATTCATTTTCACCGATGGCCTGGATCGCCTCTTCGATCTCCTCCGGATCGCTCCCCATCGTGAACTCACCCGGCGGGATGAGGACGAACTTCATGCCGATCGTATTCGTGTGCTCGACCGGTACGCCGAGTTGCTTGGCCCACGCCGCTTGATGCGCCTTGGCCTGCTTGGCATCGAACGGAGCGATCGCCGGGCGAGGAACTTCGGCCGGCCGGGGCGTGTGTTCCGCGGTCGCCGCTTTCACGGCGTTCACCGTCAGAGACACTCGAAAGCCGATCGCAAAAGAACTGTGCGACGGGTCGTAAGCGTGACGGCACGATGATCGACAAAACGGCGACGCATCCCCAAAACCGCCGCCTCGAATCACGCGATGGGGCAACGAGGACGTCGAATTGATGGGGTTGACGGCCGGCGTTTCGGAATAGCGTTCGTAGTAATTGGGATCCCACACGTCCTCGACCCATTCCCAAACATTGCCGTGCAGATCGTGCAGCCCGAACGCATTCGCCAGGAGTTTGCCGATCGCATGCGTTCGGCCACTAGAATTTCCTCTGAACCAGCCAATCCGCAACAAGTCCGAGTCCGCGTCGCCTAACGAGAACCGAGTCGTCGATCCCGCGCGACAAGCGAACTCCCACTGCGCTTCGGTCGGCAAACGGTAGCCGGCCTCGGTGACCGGGATCACAACCTCGCCGATGCGGAACGAGAATGGCTTCACCTTTTCGGTCTCGTTCAGCTTGGCGCAGAATTCGGCGGCTTGGTTCCAACTCACTTGTTCCACCGGATGGTCTTGTGTGTCGAGCTTGTCGACGACTCTCTTTCCCGTTCCCGTGCGAGAGTAGTAAGCCGGGTTTGTCCCCATCACCGCTTCGTATTGCTTCTGAGTCACCTCGTGGACGCCAAGGTAGATCGGCTGCGTCAGCACGACCTTGTGCTGCGGCGTTTCGCTCTGAATTCGCTCCTGCCACTGCGTGGAGTCACCCACTTCGTTGAGATGGACTTCGATCTCCGCTGCCGTGCCGCCCATCGTGAACTCGCCCGGCGGGATGAGAACGAACTTCATGCCGATGGTGTTCGTGTACTCGACGGGCACGCCAAGTTTGTTGGCCCACGCCGTTTGATGCGCCTTCGCCTGCTTGGCTGTCGCTGTCAACGGAGCGATTGCTGAGGGTGGTACGTCGGGGCCTGTTGGGGGCGACTGTTGAGACTTGAGATGCGGCGGCGGCTCTACTCTGTTCCACGGCGTGCGATTTCGGAATCGCTGGGTCGGTGACCGTCAACGACTGACGCACAGCTTCAACCGTCAACGAAACCCGAATGCCAACGTTGTTGTCAAGATTGATTGGGGGGCTGGCATGACGAAACGAGCCTTGGCAGTAGAACGCCTCGTTGGCCCAACAGGCCCCCCGGAGCCCGCGCCGGGAGCCAGCAAAAGACTGATTGTTTGGGTTCATTGCGGGCTGTGGCTGGGATTCATCGTAGTACCTCGCTTCCCACCAATCATCGACCCTTTCCCAGATGTTGCCATGAATGTCGTAAAGCCCAAATGGATTTGCTTTCAACTCGCCCACAGAGTGCGTACGGCCACCGGAGTTGGGTCCGAACCATCCGGCATGTCTCAACTCGTCTTCCTTGTCTCCGATCCAAAACTTGGTCGTGGTTCCGGCACGGCAGGCGCATTCCCATTCGGCTTCTGTGGGAAGTCGATAGCCGGTGCCGGTGAGCGGCGTCATGTTTTCGCCAGACCGGAAGTAGAACGGTTTCAATTCTTCCTGTTTGCTCAGTTTCGCACAGAACTCGGCAGCGTCATTCCAACTGACGGTTTCCACCGGGTGATGGCTGGTGTCCATCCCGGCAACGACCTCTTGCCCTGCTCCCGTCGGAGCGAAGTACGAAGGATTGCCCCCCATGACTTTTTCGTATTCCGCCTGTGTGACTTCGTTCGCGCCCAGGTAGACTGGCTGTGTCAGGATGACCTTGTGCTGAGGGGCTTGGCTTTTGATGACTTCCGGCCAATGCGGATGGTCGTTGGGCAATGACCTCAGGGTCTGTTCAATCTGATCTGCGGTGCTGCCCATCGTGAACTCACTCGGCGGGATGAGGACGAACTTCATACCGATGGTGTTCGTGTACTCGACCGGCACGCCGAGGTGCTTGGCCCACTCCGACTGGTGTACCTTCGCCTGCTCGGCGGTAAACGGAGCGATTGCCAGATCGAGAGTCTGGGTGTCTGCTCGGACGTTTGTCGTGGACGTGACATCCGGCACACCGGTTTTCTGACGGGCAATCGGCGTTTGCAAAGGGATTTGAACGACGTCCTCGCCGAACGGGCGCATCCGATCGGCCACGATGGCCCACACGGCTCCGAGCAGACCGACCAACAACAAACTCGCCAGGGCGATTCGCCACTTGCTGCGCGAAGCGACTTGCGGCTTCACCTCGACCATCGTGATCTCGTCCAGTGGCAGCACGCCGGTTTTGTCGGAGAGAACCATGCGATTTCGGGAGGGCGAAGCTCCTGCCGAGCCGTGTTTTTCGCCCGATCGCAATTCGCCCATTCCCGGCTCGGCGGGAGCCTCGCCCTCCCAATTGTTGAAACTGGCGAGCGCTGCCGCGAATTCCGCCGCCGTGGCGAACCGGTCTTCGGGACGGGTCGAGATCGCTTTGCAACAGATTTCTTCCAGCCGTGGATCGACATCGCCGCGAATCTCGCTGGGCCGAGCCGGGATTTCGTGCATCAGGTTGAATAGCGTTTGCTTCACGCTGCCGGAGCGGATCGGACGACCGGTGAGCAGTTCGTAGAGGATGACCCCCAAGCTGTAGATGTCCGATGCGGCACCGACTTTGTCGGGATCACCTTCGGCCTGTTCCGGCGACATGTAGGCCGGTGTGCCGATGATCGCTCCCGTCTGCGTCACTCGCGCGTCGGCCTCTTGGACCAGCCAGGCGAGTCCAAAGTCCATCAAGATCGGCTCGCCGTCACGGTCGATCATCACGTTGGCCGGCTTCAAATCACGATGCACAACTCCCGCGCGATGAGCCGCCTCCAGCCCCAGCGCCAGCTTGCGAATCAGCTCCGCGATCTGACGCGAGGTGAACATTCCATGCCCAGGCGAGCCGGAGGGCGTTAGCC
>SXGS01340680.1_pt1 | contig 22720 bp, 27 predicted proteins | sample 3174681 | NCBI WGS metagenome assembly SXGS01 (sample SAMN11356861, study PRJNA531348) | freshwater metagenome | isolation source: freshwater sample F1-80 | place: China: Fuxian Lake, Yuxi | collected 2017-12-25
CGACCATCGGCCCATCGATGGGCAGGCCGTTGACGAGCTTCACGGCCGTCTCGGTGGCGAGCACGACGAGGTGTTCTTCGAGCGCCTTGAGCTTGTCGGAAATCTGAGCACCGATGGATTGCTCAAGCTGGCCAAGCCGGTGAAGGGCTTCGGCTTGGGCGCTTGACTCCCATTCTTTGCGGGCCTGCTCGAGCCGCGCGGGAACACCGGACTCTACCTCGCGGCGGCCTTCCTCGAGACCGTGCTCGTGAGCGGCGTGCTCGCGCTCCTGCACCACCACCTCGGGAACGCCCGGATCGGGACGGCGGGCTTCCGCGATGTCGCTCTTGGCCGCGGCGAGACGGATGTCGCGCAGCGGGGCGAAGGTGACGATGTTTTCGCGGGCTTTGACCATAAATTATCAGTTGGATTCCAGGCTGATTTCGCCATCGGCCTCGAGCTTGCGCACGATGTCGATGATGCTGTCCTGACAGGACTCGATCTCGCGCAAGCTGGTCTTGCCCATATTGCTGATCTCGTCGTTGACCGTCTCGGCGGCGCGCTTGGAGAGGCATCCGAGCATCGCCTTGCGGAGCGACTCGGTGGCGGCAGAGAGAGCGACGGCGAGCTTGCCGGCATCCACCTCGCGCATGACTTTCTGGAGCGATTTGACCTCGAGCATCTGAAGATCGTCGAAGGTGAACATCTTCATCCGAATCGCGCGCACGAGGTCCGGGGTGCGTTCGTCCATCTTGTTGATGATGTTTTGGCGCTGGGTCTTGTCCATCGCATTGAGAACAGCAGCCGCGGACTTGACGCCGCCGGTCTGGTTCAACGCGCGGGTGAGTTTCTGGCCGATCTTCTTCGAGAGCACTTCACCGACGGTCTCGACGACCTCGATAGGCGTGGAGGCGAGGGTGGCCAGACGTTCGATGACCTGCTCGCGGACGGCCTCGGGCAGCAGCATCAACACTTCGGAACCTTTCTGAGCGGAAAGATAACTGACGACCAGTGCGATGGTCTGCGGTTGTTCCTCCTTGAGAAGGTTGCAGATGCCGTTCGCATCCAGATCGATGAGCTGCTGCATCGCGGCGACGGAGGTGCGCTTGGTGCCGACGCGACCGATGATCTCGGCGGCCTTGAAGAGACCGACGGACTTCTCGAGCACGGAGCGCGTGTAATCCACGGATCCGACGAGCGCGGAATTCGCCTGCAGCGCCATCTCCGTGAACTCCTGCAGCACCGTCGTCTGCTGCTCCAGGTTGAGCATCGGCAGGTTCGACATCTCGGCGGAGATCAACTCGCGCTCGTTATCATCGAAACTCTTCAGCATGATGCCGGCGGTTTCTTCGCCGAGCAAAATCATCAGAGCCGCCAACTTCTGCGTCGGCGTCAAGCCGAGCGACTTTGGTTTGGCTACTTCCCGTTGGTTGTTATCGGGGGGCATTACTAGTTCCTTAAGCTGAACCATGTGGATCGTTACCTCGCGTCTTTGTTCTGGGACAGCCAGTTGCGGGCGGCCGAGCTCATTTTGTTCGGGTTCTCCTTGATCAAATCCTTCAGCACTTCGATGGTGACGCGCTCGGGGCGGGCCGCGGACAGGCCGAAATCCATCACCAACTTCTGCTTCTTCGCCTTCACGACCTCCACATCGTCCTCATCGGGCACTTCTTCTTTCTTGGCAGCGACATCCCCTTCGGCGGCATCCTCACCACCGCCGCCACTCATTCCGGCCATCACCATGCCGCCGGCACCGGCACCGGCGCCGGCGCCTTGATAGACAAGCTGGCCTCCGAGGAGCTGGCCGACCGGCACGCCGGTGGGGATCAACTCGGCCGAGGAACGCTGGGCGAGCTTCCAGAAGAGGAACAGGGAACCGACCGCCAGCAGGCCGTAGAGCACGTTCTTGCTGATCTCCCAGTACAACTGCGTGCGGTTATCCTTCTCGAATTTCTCGGTGAGTTGGGTGGCCGCCACGTCATTGAAGACGACTTCTTCGAGCGTGATCTCGTCCTGGCGATTGACATTCTGCCCCACGCTCATCCCGAGCGCATTTTGGACGGCGCGGCGGAGTTTCTCGACCTCCTCGGTGGTGCGGTCGATGCGTTTGCCGGTGGCGTCGGTGATCTTGTTGACGAAGACGGCCGCGGTAATCCGTTTCACTTCACCGGCAATCTGGACGATGTTCGTGGTCGCACGGCTGATGGCGAATTCCTTGGTGCTGTCGCGCTTGATGAGTTCGGTCGCATTGAGCCCGGCAGCGGTGACGCTGTTGGTGTCCGTGTTGGTATTGGTGGTGGTGCCCGGCGTCCCGGCGGCCTTCGGATCGGCGGTCTTGGACGTTTCCTCCTGACTGCGTGTCATCCGTTCCACGGCGCCTTTGGGGTCGAAGAACTCGCTGGTGCGGTTGACCTGATCATGGTTCACCTCGGCGGCGACGCGCACGACGACTTGGCCGGGCCCGACGACTTTCTCGAGCAAGCTCTCGACTTTGCTGGAGAGATATTTCTCAAGATTGCGCCGCGCGCTGAGCTGGCTGGAAGTGAGAGCGGTGAGCGATCCGTCATCGTCGCTCTCGGAGAGAGCGTTGCCGAAATTATCCACCACAGAAACGTGATTGGGTTTGAGCCCCTCAACGGAGCTGGCGACGAGGAAGCGGATGGAGCCCACCTGCGGCTGCTCGAGACGGCCAATGCCGCGGAGCTTCACGAAAACGGAGGCGGTCGGCTTCTTGTTCGGGTCCACGATGAGGCGATTCTCCGGCGCGACGATCATCACGCGCGCGGATTCGACGCCTTCAATCTGCGAGATGGTGCGGGCCAGTTCGCCCTGCAGTGCGCGGAGGTAATTGGCGCGCTGCACGAAGTCGGACATACCGAACGAAGGCTTGTCGAAGATCTCGTAGCCCACACCGTCGCCGCTCTTCGGCAGCCCTTTGGCGGCGAGGCTCATGCGGGTGACATGCACCTTGTCGCGCGGCACGTAGATGCTGCCGCCGCCTTGACCCACTTGGTAGGGCGTTTTGGCTTCATCGAGCGCGGCGACGATCTTGCCCGCCTCGGCGGAATCGAGCCGGGCGTAGAGCAGTGCGAAATCGGGACGGCTGGAATAAAGCGTCACGGCGCCAAGACCGACCGCCACGGCAATGCCGGAGGCGACGATGATGACCTTTTGGTTCAGCCCGAGCTGTTTCCAGACTCCAGCCAACTGTTCCAGCATTACTTTCAACGCCTGCATTGTTTCAATTCCTTGCGTTCAACCTGCCACAGTTTCAGTCAAATCAGACCTGCATCCGCATCAACTCCTGATAGCCCTCCAGCAGCTTGTTGCGGACCTCGACCATGAGCTGGAAGGAAATACTGGCCTCCTCCATCGCGATCATCGCCTGATGGAGCGGGACGTTCTGGCCGGCGAGCAGGCCGGTGACGGATTGCGTGGCCTGCAACTGCTTGTCGTTCACCTGATGAACGAAATGTTCGAGGACGTTGCCGAAGCCGCCGGGAACCGTGGCCGCCTGCGCGGGGTTCGCCGCACCAGCGCCGTTGATCCCGCCCATCTCCGCCGGCGAAATGGTGTTCTGCGCGCGCGCCGCCATCTGTTGCGCGAGCATGTCCGGGCGCATCTGAAGCGCGGCGAACTGCGGCAACGACTGGCTGGCGATGGAGGCGATGGGCAACATGGATTAGTTCAACGTTTGCCGAGAGCGAGGGTTTGCAGCGCCATGTGGCGCGCGTTGCGGACAATGGCCAAGCTGGCCTCCATCGAGCGCGAGGCGGCGATCATATCCGCCATCTCCTCGTGGATGTTCACGTTCGGGTAGGCAACCATCCCCTCGGTGTTGGCCTCGGGATGGCCGGGCTGGTAAATCTGAACAAAAGGCCGGGGGTCCTTCTGAATGCCGGCCACCTTGACCATCTTCGTGGCATCGGAATTCTGCACCCCGAGCTGCTGGTTCATGATGGTCTCGAACCGGACGGTCTGGCGCTGGTACGGCTTGCCATCGATGCCGCGCGTGGTGTTCGCGTTGGCGATGTTCTGCGCGATGACATCCAGACGAACCTTTTCCGCCTGGATGGCGGAAGCGGCGCTATCCACACCTGTGAGAAGTTTCATCATATGCCGCGCGTGCTGATGGCGTACCGGAGTTTTTGCAGAGCGCCCGTGATCAACTGCGTCTGCATCTGGTGCGCGAGGGTGTTGTCCTGCAAGTGGAGCATCTCGCCTTCGAGCTGCACCGTGTTACCGTCCTCGTTCTGGGCCAGCGCCTTGAAATCCACGCTCACCGTCGGCCGGAGATTCTCCACGCCGCTGCGGCTCTGCGAATTGATGGCGCCGCTGAGGTCGGAGGCGAAGCTGGGATTGAGATCGATCCGCTTGTAATGCGGCGTCTCAATGTTGGCGAGATTGCTGGCGATGGCCTCGTGACGCATCACGGTAGCATCAAGCATCTTTTTCACGCCCTGATAGTTTGTGCTGGCGAACAGCCCATCAATCATACCGACCGCCCTCAGCACAACTTATGCCATTGAAGGGTTTTCGAGGAAACCGATGCCCCCCTTCCCGGCACCCGTCCCCCAGTTGGCAAAAAATGCCACCTCTCCGACCCTCTTTGAGCACGCTTTCAACCACCGACCGCTCCACCTTCCAAGCAGCCGGCACACCAGCCATTGACGGAAGGCCTAGGTGGAAACACATTGCGTGCCCCTGCGACGGGCGCCCGGCGTGTGGGAAACGGGTTGGCCCCAAACCCGCTTTGGAAAGGAGGTCGAGTGGAAGAGCGGCGGCTGGAAGCGGTTGGCTTGAGAACTGCTTTGCGAGTGTCCGTATGTGACTTGGAACCGAGTTGTACAGTGCGGTTGCGAACACACAAACCCAATGCGGTTGCTTGATTTGAAACGACTGCTCGGGCTCCTCGCCTTGTCCTGCGCCGGTTTTGCCGGGGCGGAGGGCGACGGTGCCCGCACAGCATTGCCGGTCGCCACACCTGTGGCGGCCAGCGCTCCCGCCGCGCCCGTTGTACCCCTCGAGGTGGATTGGGCGACGCAGGAGAAGGAGCTCTCGGCCAAAGCCGCAGGCGGCCAGCCGTGGGCAGCGTACAATCTCGGACTGGCTTACCAGCAAGGCCGCGCCGGCAAACCCGAGCACGACCGCGCCGAGAAGTGGTACTTGGAGGCGGCCAAGCTGGGCCACGCCCCAGCGCAGGCGAACCTCGCCTATCTTTACGACAACGGACTCGTCGGCCCGGCCGATCCGGCCAAAGCCCTCGAATGGTACGCGAGGGCCGCCAAGCAGGGGCATCCCTACGCCCAGTATTACCTTGGGAAAAAATACCAGGTCGGTTCCGGCACACTGCCAGATCTGAAGCTCGCGCGGCAATTCCTCCAGAAAGCGGCCGAGCAAGGTGTGGTGCAGGCCTATTACAGCCTCGGGTTGCTGGAAAGTTCCGGTGTCTTCGCCCCCTCCAACCACCCCGCCGCGCGCGAGTGGTTCACGAAGGCCGCCGAACACCGCTACGCCCCCGCGATGCACGCGCTCGGTTTCCAACATCAGGAAGGTCTCGGCGGTGCCGCCGACGCGAACAAGGCGATGGAGTGGTATCAGAAGGCGGCCTTGCTCGGTTACGTGGATGCCCTTTACAACACCGCCATCCTCCGCGAACAAGGCCTCGGTGGCGCGCGCGATTGGGGCGCAGCGGTGAAGCTCTATCAGGAAGCCGCCGAATTCGGCCACGCGCCGGCGCAGTATAATCTCGGCCTCTGCTATTACGAGGGCCGCGGCATCTTCGAGAATCTCGCCGAAGCGTACAAGTGGTGGGAATTGGCCGCGCGCCAAGGTCTCAAAGAAGCCATCACCAGCCGCGATCTGCTCGCCAGGTCGCTCCGGTTCGACGCGAAGGGCAAGGAGATCATCGCCAAAGGCCAGCAACTGCTCACCAACTTCACCCCAAAACCGGCCGCCAGACAGTGGGACAGCCCGCAGCCTTTCACAGCCGATCTGGCGAAGGACTTCGTCGTGAAACGGCAGGTCACCGGTTTGTTCATTTCCACCGATGGTTTCCTCGTCACCAGCCGGCAGGCCGTCGCCTCGGGCAGGCAGTTCCGCGTGGTGACCGAGGCGGGCCAGTTCAAGGCCAGCGTGGTGAAGCCCGAGTTGCTCAAGGACACCACCAATCCCTACGCGCTGCTGAAGGTGGAGGGAGTTTTCCAGCCATTGCCGCTCGCCCACAGTCGTGAGAGTAAAAATGGCGCGCCCGCGCACCTCTTCGGCCAGCACTACGCCAATGGCGCCACCGCACTCGCCTCCACTCCCAACAAATTGATCGCCCTGCTCGGGCCGCAGGCCGATCCGCGTTACTTCACACTCGACCACGCCGTGCCGGACGCGTACCAAGGAGTCGCGCTGATGAACGAACACGGCCTAGCCATCGCCTTCCACTTTCCCGGCGCAGACATGCCGGTCACCCGATCGGCCCTCGCACAGATCACCGGGCGCCATGTGATGAAATCCGAATACCTGGTCACCCTTTTGCAGAACGTCCCCGGCCTCAGCCTGAATGCCGATGCCAAGCCCGCCGCGCTCGATGTGTTGCCGGCGGCCGTGATGCTCGCGCGCGCGCGCGCCTCGGTGAGCTTGGTGCAGGTGGCGGACTGAGCGGGATGATGCTTAACTGACGGAATAGCGGATATGCGATTTGCAGTTGTGATGGCAGGTACGGCAGGGTTCGTGGTGATTTTGGCCATGAACCTGATGCTGGAGAAGGCTCCGGGCCGGAGCCTCATCCACGCCACGGTGGCGGCGGCGGTGTTCGCGCTGTTCGGCCACTGGTGGCTGAAGCTCTGGACGAGCAGCCTGCAGGAAGCACACGAGGAACGCGCGCAGAAGGCCGCGGCCGAGAACGAAAAGGCCGCGCAAGAAGCCGCAGGGGCAGTGCCGAAGCCGGCGGGAACGAAATAGAATTAAATGAGTCCGAAGCAGAACAATCTAGATCCGGTCAGCGCCGAAGGCGGCGTCTCCACCGGTCTTTCTTCGAAGGTGTACTCCACCTATCAGAAGGCTTCCCCGCTGGAGATCAGCGAGGAGGATCTGCTTCAAAATTACGCGACGATCATCGCGCAGATGGTCCATCGCTTCGCGCCCATCGTCCGCTCCACCGTGGACATCGAGGATCTCAAGAGCATCGCTTCGATGGCGGTGATTCAGGCTTCGCGCACCTTCAACCCGACGCTCAGCGTCCCTTTCGAGGTCTATTGCCGGATGCGCATCCGCGGCTCGATTCTCGACGAACTGCGTCGTACACAGCCGCTCACCCGTTCCGTCATCTCCAAGCGCAAAGAGCTCGAGCGCACCATCCAAGCGCTCAGCGAGGAAATCCAACGCCAGCCCACCGAGGAGGAGATCTCCGAGAAGCTCGGCATGGACCTCAATGAATACCACGCCCTGCTCGAAGAGCTGCGCCCGGTGGTCTTCGTGCCGATCGATCAGCCGCTGGACGAGGACGAGGAGTATTCCGGCGGCCAGCAGGTGGAAGACATCACCCAGATCGGGCCGGCCGACCGCGTCACCGCGCGCGATCTGCAGGCGCTCATCCGCGACCGCCTGATGCAGATGCCGGCGAACCACAAGAAAGTGCTCACCCTGTTTTATTACGAGGAGCTGCGCCTGAAGGACATCGCCGAACTGCTCAAGGTGAGCGAGTCCCGCGTCTGCCAGATCCACACCGAGGCGATCATCTCGCTGCGGGCCTATTTGCAACGGAAAGAAAAAGTGCAGTGAACCTGAACGGAGCCTAAAAGATTATGATGGTTATTCTTGGATTGGTTATTTTGACCGGATGCGTGATCTGGGGTTTCACGCACGGTGGCGGCCGCCTGGGCGAGCTGTTCCACATCGGTGAAATCGTGCCGTTGGTGGGCTTGGCCATCGGCACCGTCCTCATCATGTCGCCTATGAAAGTGCTCAAGGCGATCATCCATCACGCTCTCGGCACACTGAAGGGTGCGCCCTTCAAAAAAGTCGATTACGAGGAGCTTTTCAAGTGTCTCTACGAGCTGTTCATCCTCGGCCGTCGCGGCGGCATGATCGCTCTGGAAGAGCACGTGATGAACCCGCAGGGCAGCAGTCTCTTCAAGAAATACCCAAAATTCCACTCCAACCATCACGCGGTGGAGTTTCTCTGCGACGGTCTCAAGCCGATCGTGGACGGCCGCATCAAGCCCGACCAGCTCGAGCCGCTGATGGCCAGTACGCTCCACACGATGCACGAGGAGCACCACGCCCCCGTGGTCGTGATCAACAAGCTGGGCGACTCGATGCCCGCCTTCGGCATCGTGGCCGCCGTGCTCGGCATCGTGCTGGTGATGGGCAAGATTGGTGGCCCCGTCACCGAGGTCGGCGGCGGTATCGCTTCCGCGCTCACCGGCACCTTCCTGGGCATTTTCGCCTCCTACGCCGTCCTCGGCCCTATAGCGACGAACATCGAGTTCAACGGCCACGCCGAAATGGCTTATCTCCAGTGTATCAAAGCCTCGGTGGTCTCTTTTGCCAACGGCTTGCCGCCGCTGGTCGCCGCGGAAGTCGGCCGCCGCACGCTGGCCGAAGATGTGCGCCCCACCTCGGGCGAGCTGGAGACGATGCTCAAGACATTGAAGTAAACCCTAACCCCACGGAGGACTGATTTATGGCAGGCGGCGGTGGTGCATGGAAAGTAGCTTACGCGGATTTCGTGACCGCGATGATGGCTCTATTCATGGTGCTCTGGATTCTGAGCCAGGACGAAAAGATCAAGGGCGAAGTCGAAGCCTACTTCAAGAGCCGTTATCTGATCCAGACGAAGGAGTCCCCGGGGTTCCTGAAGAAAGGCGCCATCAAACTGGAGGGTGATCAGAGCGGCCAATCCGATCTCATCAAGACCCGGAAATCGCTCTTCGACAACGCCTCGGCCGTCCCGATGGACACTCAACTCATCCAGCGCATCCGGGACGAACTGGTCCGCGCCTTCATCCAGAACCCCGAGTATCGCGACATGAAAACGGTGGACATCGCGCTCAGCTCCGAAGGGATGCTCATCGACTTCTTCGATAATCCCTCCCACCCGCTCTTCGAAAAGGATTCCGCCGACCTGACCGCCTACGGCAAGTTCGTCTTCAAGACCGTCGCGTGGGAGATCGCCCGCTATCCCTCGACCGAGCTGGAGTTGGAGGGCCACACCGAGAAAAATTATCAATCGCCCAAGGCCGATTACACCGCGTGGGAAATGTCGGTGGACCGCGCCTCGTCAACCCGCCGTCTGCTCCGCGAGGAAGGCGTACGCGAGCCGCAGTTCCGCAAAGTCGCGGGCTACGCTGGCACCGTCCCCCTCAAGAAACTCAGCCCGACGGACCCCGGCAACCGCCGCGTCTCCATCAAAGTCCGCGCCGGGCAGATACAGTAATCCCACATCATGGCCGGATCTTTCCTCCCCTTCCCTCTCACCCCGCCGACCGCTCGGCCGGCCCGCGGGTGTTTTGAAAATAACCCCTTTCCCTCCGCCGCCACGCCGCCTGCGGCGGTGGAACCGGATGAACTCAGCCTCAAACTGCGCGCCCTCCTCGGTGGCCTGCCCGGCGTCAACCTCGCCGAAGAGGATCTGAACAAATCCGTCGCCGCCATCCGCGCGGCCGTGCAACAGACGCCGCGCCGCATGGAACTGCCCGCCCTCAAAGTCCAGGAAGATGGCACGCCCGATCCCGCCCACACGCCCAGCGTCGCCCTCGAAAAGGAGGGCAATCAGGTCACCCGCATCAAGGTCACCTGCACCTGCGGCGAGACCATCGCCCTCGACTGCGTATATTGAGCGGTCTCGACCCCGCCTTTCTTTCGGACCGACTGCTGGCACTGGAGTTGCTTTGCAATCTCAGTTTTTTGTGTCAAACAGCAAGTCGAGACTCCATCTCGAGTCCGGCTGGCCGATTATTAAATTATGGCGGAATTGGGTTTATCGGGCTTGGCCTCCGGTTTCGACTGGAAGTCGGTGGTCGAGCAATTGACGGATATAGAACGCTCGCCGCAGCGGCGCCTGCGCGTCGAGCAGAACAGCCTCAACAATCGCAATAATTTGCTGGGGTCGCTCTCCTCCCTGCTGACCACCCTGCAGGACAAGGCCAAGACGCTGAAGGAGACCTCACTCTTCGACAGCCGGCTGGCCAAGTCCTCCGACGCTTCCGCCAGTGCCACGACCGCCAGCGCCACGGCCGTCGGCAACTACAAGTTTGAATTCTATCAGCTCGCCACTGCCGCCGCGCAGAAGGGCGCGGACGACGTGGGCGCGGATGTCGCCTCCGCCTCCGTGCTCGGGAGCGCCGGCTTCAGCCTCGTCCCCACCACGGGCAACTTCACCATCAACGGCACGCAGGTCGCGGTGGACACCACCACCGACACTCTCAGCACGGTGATCAACCGGATCAACTCGACGGTCAGCGGCGTCACCGCCAGCCTTTCGGGCGACAAGATCACGCTGAGCAGCGCCAGCAACATCACCCTTGGAAGCGCCACGGACACGAGCAACTTCCTCTCGGCCGCGCGCCTCACCAACAACGGCACCGGCACCATCACCAGCGCGAGCAAGATGGGCGGCCTGAACCTCGGCAGCACGCTGGCCGCAGCGAACTTCGCGACCGCGCCGGCGAGCAGCGGTAGCTTCAAGGTCAACGGCGTCACCGTCAGTTACACCTCGACCTCCACGGTCAACGACGTCATCACCGCCATCAACAATTCCACCGCCGGCGTCACCGCCAGTTACGATTCGGTGAACGACCGTTTCACGCTGACGAACAAGACCGAAGGTGACGTGGGGATCGCGTTGGAGGATGTCACCGGCGATTTCCTCGCCAAGGCCAAACTCACCACCGCCGCCGGCGGCGCGCTCGAACGCGGCAAGAACCTGCTCTACCGCCTCAACGGGGGCGCCGTGCTCAACAGCAATAGCAACACCGTCACCGCCAGCAGCCACGGTATCACCGGCCTAAGCGTCACCGCCACCAAGGCCAATAGCGGCAGCAAGGTCTCCAGCATCAACGCCAGTACGGACATCATCACGGCCGGGGAGGCCCACGGTTACGCCACCGGCCAGGCGCTCACACTCCACACGCCCGGCACCGCCCCTGGCGGTTTGAGCACCGGCACCACGTACTATGTGCGCGTGCTCTCCTCGACCACCTACTCCCTGCACACCTCCGAGAGCGGCGCCACCGGCGGCACGGGCACGGTGGACATCACCGGCACCGGTTCTGGCGATCAATATTTCCTCGGCGCGGCGCCGACTACCTCGACCGTCACGATTTCGGCCGACAACGAGAAGGCAAAAAAATCCATCGCCGAGTTCGTGGATGCCTACAACAAGATCCAGTCGCTGATCGAGACTCACACCGCCAGCACCACCGATGCCGGCGGCAAGGTCACCCAAGGGCTGCTCGCGAGCGACCGGTCGGTGGCCGAAATCGCCTCCTACCTGCGCACCAAAATCGGCGCTGATGTCTCCAGCCTTTCCGGCACCATCAAACGGCTTGAGTCCATCGGCTACACCACCGGCGGCTACAACAACCAGATCACCCTCTCGAACAGCACCGCGCTGGACAGCGCGCTCAGCGGTTCCATTGCCGACGTCAAGACGCTCTTCACCGATACCACTTCCGGCCTTGGCAACATGATGAACACGTACCTTGACTCCGTGGTCAAGGACACCACCGGCTCACTCGTCACGCAGCGGAGCAGCATGACCAAGCAAGTCACCGCCATCGATACGCAGATCGCCGAGTTGGAAAAACGGGTACAGTCCAACCGCCAACGGCTCACCAGCAGCTTCGTCGCGATGGAGCAGGCCCAAGCCAAGATCAACCAACAGATGCAGTACCTTGCCAAGCGCTTCGCATGATGAACCGTTCCATTTCCCAACTTTTCGCACCCCGCCTACTCCTCGCCGCCGGCGCGCTCGCGCTCGGCCTCGGTTGTGAGAGTCTGGAGGATGCCTTCTCCCCCACGGTCCTAGGGCCATTCCACATGCCCGCGAATTTCCATCTCGCCGGCCAGAAGCTGCCCGACACCGTGCGCCGCGTGGCCGTGCTGCCGGTCACCCACGCTCCCGGTAACGCCGCCGCGAGAGCCGGCCTCGAAACCCTCGAGCCGGTGTTGCTCGATGAATTTCCCAAGGCGGCCCATTTCGAGATTGTCCGCATCACCCGCGAGAAATTGGAGGCGCTCACCGGCAAACCGCAGTTGCGGGCGGATGAAAAGCTGCCGCCGGACCTGCTCGAGAAGCTTCGCGAAGAAACCGGTTGCCACGCCGTGCTCTTCAGCGAACTCGCTGTGTACCGCGCCTATCCACCCCTCGGCGTCGGCTGGAAACTGGCCCTTTTCAATCTCGAGGATGGCCAGGCGCTCTGGACCATCGACGAGCTATTCGACGCCGGCATGCCCACCGTGGCCAATAGCGCCCGGCGCCACCTGCTCCAACATCAAGCCACCGCGTCGCCCCTCCTGCGCGAGACGCCCATCCTCAATTCCCCCGCCAGTTTCACCCGTTACACCGTGGCAGCGATGGCGGAAACGATTCGGCCTAAGGAAGTTAGTAAAAAAGATAAAAAATAACTAAAAATGACTAAAGTTCCCCTAACCGCTGCCGAGATAGAAGTGGGTCAGGTGCCCGGATCAGGACCAGAGATCCAGCTGAAAAGCGAAAAAGAATTTGCAAAACAAAGCGTGTGGCACGATGGTGCCGCGCACTCTGAGAGATGAAAGAAATCAACCTCAACTCGGTCAACTCGACCCTAGCGGCCCAACGGACCTCGAAGTCCGCGCCCGCCGCTGGTAAGGCGGAAGTGTCGCTGGTCATTCCGACCGATACGGTTGAGACCCGACCCGCTCCCCATGCGGACTTCCGCCAATCCGAGCAGGATTTGGAGGCGCGTTACACTCTCCAGAAAGCCCGTCTTCAGCAGCAGGTCGATTCCGCGAATTACCCGCCGCCGGAGGTGATTGACCGTTTATCGCGCCTTTTGGCCATCCAGACTGAACCTTTCCAGAAGTAGGCCCGTAAGCCCCCGTTCGGCAGTCCCCCTTCGCGGCACAGTTGCTGCTCTGCAAGGAGAAACGATGAGTTACGCCAGTCGGCTGCAAGCCTACAAAACTTCAGCGGTCACCACCGCCACGCCCGGCCACTTGGTCGTGATGCTCTATGATGGGGCGATTAAGTTCCTCAACGTTGCCCTCAAAGGCTTTGAGTCGGAGGACCCGCTGGAACTCAACCTCACCGTCCACACCAATCTCAGCAAAGCCCAAGCTGTTTTTCGTGAACTACGCTTCGCATTGGACACCGAAAAGGGCGGTGAACTGGCCACCAACCTCGCCCAACTCTACGATTACTTCGATCGCCGCCTCCACGCCGCGAACATGAAGAAAAGTCGCGAGATGGTCGAAGAGGTCCACCGCCATGCCACCGGCCTGCGCGACGCTTGGCGCGAGAGCGTCGCCAAGTCCACCGCGCAGCAGGCAACGACGCCTGCCTCTACCGAAGCCGCTTCGCCGAGCCTCTCGCTGCTCGGCTGATCCGCCTATGTCCACGCCTCCTACACCTTCCGCGCCCAGCGACACTATCGCTCTGCTGCGCGAATGGAGCCGCCTCACCCGCGCCGAAACCGCCGCCATCGCGGCGCAGGATTGGGAGGCCCTCCGCGGACATCAGGAGGAGAAGGCCGCGCTGCAACAGCGACTCGATCAGGTGCTGAGCACGCCATCGGACACACCCGCCGCGCCCCAAGCCGTCCGGCAACTCGTCGGCGAACTTTACGCCCTCGAACACGAGAACCGGACCCAACTCACCCTCAAAATCCGTAAGGTGAAAGACCAACTCGCCACGGAAGATCGTTCCATCCACACCCTCGGACAGGTCCGCAAGGCCTACGCTGGCACCAGCCACTCGTCTTGGGGAACCTACAGCTGAGGCCGCTCTGGCCGATAGCTTTTGCACGCTCCCCGCTTCCTCTGGCATTTCTTTCCGGCTTTGAGCCCGCGACGGGCAAGGCCCTTCGCCCACCTTCCCGGCGACTTGGTCGAAAAACGCCAAAACCCTCTGCTGGCACGCGAGTTGCCTTGAGAACCACTGGATTGTGCGGACTGCCTTTGGGTTTTCGCCTGTCCGCCCCCGCCCGGAGCCTTCATGGCACACATCGTGCTTCGACGACCGTGAATGAATGTAAGTTTGTACCAAGCCGCCGCTGCGATGGAGGGCAATCTCCGCCGCCAGCAGATGATTTCGGAGAACTTGGCCGCCGGCTCCATTCCCGGTTTCAAGAAACTGGACATGTCCTTCTCGGCGATGGAGCCGGGCCTCTTTGAGAAGGGGCTGAACGCCGCCTCCGCGCGTCAGGTGCGCTACGCTTTCCCCGCCTTCAATTCCCAAACGAACTTCACCCAAGGCGGCATGCGGCCGACCAACGTGCCGACCGATGTGGCGATTGATGGCCCGGCCTTCTTCGGCGTGCAGGGCCCCAACGGTACGGTGTACACGCGCGACGGCGAATTCCGCACCGGTCCGACCGGCCAGCTCACGACCAAGGAGGGCTACCCCGTCCTCGGAATGGGCGGGCCGATCCAGCTCGACGCGCAGAATCCGTCGCCCATCTCCATCTCCCCCACCGGCGAGATAACACAGAACGGCGTTCCCCGCGGGCGGTTGCAGCTCATGGAGTTCGCCGATCTCAGCCAGCTCCAACGAATCAACAACGGCTATTACTCGGATCCGAATAATCTGGCCAAGCCGGCCGATGCCGCGGGCAGCACGTTGCGCCAGGGGCACCTCGAGTTTTCCAACACCACGCCCTCGCACGAGATGAGCGATCTGATGATGACCCTCCGCCACTTCGAGGCGAACCAGCGTGTCGTCCAGATGCAAGACGAGCGGATCGGCCGCGTGATCCAAGAACTCTCCAACCCGACCTAACGATCCTTTATGTTGCGCGCCCTCTACTCCTCCGCCTCGGGAATGCAGTCCCAGCAGATGAACCTCGACGTCATCGCCAACAACTTGGCGAACGTCAACACCACCGGCTTCAAGAAGAGCAAGATCGAGTTCCAAGATCTGCTCTACCAGACGAACAAGCAGCCGGGTGCCGATGCCGGCGCCGGCAACCAAATCCCCACGGGCATCCAGGTCGGCCACGGCTCGCGGCCCGTCTCCACGTCGCGGCTCTTCACCACTGGTGAACTGACACAGACCGGCGAGAAGATGGATATCGCCATCGCCGGCGACGGTTTCTTTGAAGTGCAGATGCCCGACGGCACCCGCTCCTTCACGCGCGACGGCGGTTTCAAAGTGGACTCCAACGGCCGCGTGGTGACCAGCGACGGCATGCCCGTGCTCGGGTTCCCCTCCATCCAGCCCGGCACCACCGCCATCACCATCTCGCCCACCGGCAGCATCTCGGTGAAGGTCGGCGATCAGGCGCCGCAGACCTCGCAACTCTCGCTCGTGCGTTTCGCCAACCCCGGCGGTCTCCAGACCATCGGGCGAAACCTCTTCCGCGAGTCGCCCTCTTCCGGCACGGCCGAGACCGGCCAGCCTGGCCAAAACGGTTACGGCGAGCTTTCCCAAGGCTTCCTCGAAATGTCCAACGTGAAGGTCGTCGAGGAAATGGTCAGCCTCATCATGGCCCAGCGCGCCTACGAAATTAACTCCAAGGCCATTCAAGCGGCCGACGAGATGATGCAGCAGAGCAACAACCTCCGCCGTTAACACTGATTGATGAATTCTCCCGCTCCCATCCTGCGGTTGCTGGTGGTGCTCCTGCTCGGCTTCACCGCCGCGGCCGCCTCCGCGCAGATCGTGCCGACCAAGCTCGCCGCCAAAGCCACTGAACCGGCCGCGCCGGTGCGGATGGTCGAGGGCGATGAACTGCTCGAACTGCTCACCGCCAAGCTCGTTCCCGCGCGCAAAAAGGAGGAGAGCGATCTGCTGCTCGAATTCGCGCGCGAGTGGAAACCCGTTCCCGCACCCGAAGGCGAGTTGAGCGTGAACCTCGTCGAACAGCCGGCCACCGGGCCGAACGCCTACTTCCTCGTCCGCTTCGAACTGCTCGCCGACAAAAAGAAGGTTGGTTCGTGGAACGTCTTCCTCAAAGGCAAAATGATGCGCACCGTGTGGGTCATCCGCTCCGCGGCCCAGCGCGGCGAGGATCTCGCCAAGCTCGACCTCGCGCAGGAACGGCGCGACGTGATGAATCTGCAAGGCGGTTTCTGGAGCGGCCCCAACGAAGGCCCGGCCCAGAGCCTCACGCAAAATCTCCCCGCCGGCGCCATTCTCTTCGCGCGGCACACCCAGCTCATGCCGGTCATCCGCCGCGGCGAGTTGGTGGACGCCATCATCTCGGACAAAGCCCTGCTCGTGCGCCTCAAAGTCGAGGTGCTCGAAGACGGCGCGCCGGGGCAATTGGTTCGCATCCGTAACAACACCACGCGGAAGGAACTCCGCGGGAAAGTCATCAATGAAGGCACCATTCAAGTGGTTCTCTAAACCGGTCGCGGCGCTCACGCTGTTCTGCTTCGTGGCTGAGATCAGCCACGCAGACTCTCTGTGGAGCGACGCCGTGAACCCCACCCAGTTCGGCGACAAGAAGGCGCTGGGCGTGGGCGACATCATCAACGTCATCGTGCAGGAGAGCAACTCGAACCAGAAGGATCAGAGCACCAAAACCGCGAAGGAATCCTCGGCCGACGTGAGCATGTCCAATTTTCTTTTCAGTCCGGCGAACAGCGGCTTGCTGACCAAGGGCGGGGCGTTCCCGGCTCTGAAATTCGGTTCGACGACCGACTTCGATGGCGGCGGCAGCATCAAGAACAGCGACAGCATCACCACCCGCTTCGGCGCGCGCGTGGTCGAAGTACTACCCAATCGCAACCTCGTGGTCGAGGCGATGCGCCAGACCGGTTACGGCCGTGAAAATCAGACCATCATCCTCCGTGGTGTGGTGCGGAGCGATGACATCAGCAACAAGAACGATGTGTACAGCTACCAACTCGCCGACTTGAGCCTGCGCTTTCACACCGCCGGCACTCTGAGCGATTCACAGAAGAAGGGCTGGTTCACCCAGTTCTTCGAAAAAATCAACCCGTTCTGATATGGCTCGCCTACTCCAACTCTCTCTCGCGTGGTGGCTGCTGGTCGGCGTCGCCACCGCCCAAACCGCGGGCGTGCGCATCAAAGACCTCACCTTCATCCACGGCGCGCGGGATAACCAGCTCGTCGGGTACGGCCTCGTCATCGGCCTCAACGGCGAGGGCGACAAGGATAGTTCCTATTCCAAGCAGACCATCGCCAACATGCTCCAGCGTTACGGCGTGAAGGTGGATCCGACCACGGTCTCCTCCAAGAACGTCGCCACCGTCATCGTCACCGCCGACATCCCGCCCTTCATGAAGGACGGCGCGCGCATCGACGTGACCATCTCCTCGCTCGGCGACGCCAAGGCGCTCCAAGGTGGCATCCTCATCCAGACGCCGCTGCTCGGCGCGGATAACAAAGTGTACGCCGTGGCGCAGGGCGCCGTGAGCACCGGCGGTTTCGCCGCCGGTGGCGCTGGGGCTTCCGCGACCAAGAATCATCCCACCACCGGCCAGATCGCCAACGGCGCGCTGGTGGAGAAAAGCATCCCCGTCACACTCGTGCGCGACAACTTCGTGTCCCTGAACCTGCGGGAGCCGGACTTCACCGTCTCCGCGCGCATGGCCGAGGCCGTGAACAAGAAGTTCCCCGGCTCCGCCCAGTCGGTGGATGGCAACACCGTGCGCGTCGCCGTGCCGTCGGTTTATCAGGCCTCGCCGATCAGCTTCATCGCCCAGCTCCAGGCCATCGAGGTCGTACCCGATTCCGTCGCGCGCATCATCATCAATGAGCGTACCGGCACCATCGTCGCCACGGCGCGCGTGCGCATCAACAGTTGCGCGGTCTCCCACGGCAACATCATCGTGACCATCGCCGAGACGCCCGAGACCAGCCAGCCGCTGCCCTTCTCGCAGACCGGCACCACCACCACCAATCCGCGCACGAACGTGAACGTGGAGGAGAAGAAGGGTTCACTCGTCACCTTCCCCGAGATGCCCACGGTGGAGAAGGTCGCGCAGTCGCTCAACGCCCTCGGCGTCACCCCGCGCGACATGATGTCCATCTTTCTGGCGATGAAACAGGCCGGTGCGTTGCAGGCCGAGCTGATCCTGCGCTGATATGATCTCCGCCACCAACACCGCCGCCCTCTCGTTCCGCGAGGCGGAGCAACTCGCGCCCGAACGGCTCGCCGGCAACCCGCATGTCTCCGAGGCAGACAAGATCGCCGTCGCGAGCAAGCATTTCGAGGCCATCTTGGTCCGCCAGTTCCTCACGGAAGCGCAGAAGCCATTGCTCGCGCCCAAAGGCCAGATGAGCGGCGCCACGAGCGAGATCTATCGCGACATGATGACCGATACTCTCGCCAACCAGATTTCCAAGTCCGGCACGCTCGGCCTTGCCCGGCAATTCCAGGCGCAATTCACCCCGCACGCGAAGGACGCCGCGGGGGATGTCGCCGCGAATGCCAAGCCGGTCGCACAACCGCAATGAAGCCGCACGTCGAACATCTCATCGGATGCCTGCGGGAGGAGCTCACGCAGTACGGCGAACTCCTCGCGCTGATGCAGGAACAGCAGGAGCTCATCATCAGCCGCCACGCCGAGGCGCTCCAGCAGAACCTCGCCGCGGTGGAACAGCAGGTGGCCCGAGTGACCGCCGCGCGCACGGCCCGCGAGCAGGCGCGCAAAGTCATCATCACCGCACTGGGCGCCGCGCCGGAGATCCCCTTCCGCCAGATGACCGCGCAGCTCCCGGCGGAGTACCAGCCGTTGCTCGAGGCGCTGGTCGCGGAGATCAACCAGATCCTGCTGCGCGTGCAACAATGGCTCCGGCAAAACCACCTCCTGCTCAGCCGCTCGCTCGATCTGATGCAGCGGATGATCCAGAACCTTTTCCCCGCCGCCGGCAGCGGCCGCACCTACGGCCGTCGCGGTTACGTCGCGCCCGTCACGCCGCCGCCCAGCTCGCTTTACGAAGGAATTGTCTAACCCAGAGAAGTTATGATCGGCTTGCTTGGAACATTGGAGATGGCCCGCCAGTCGCTGGAAAACGCCCAGCAAGGCGTGCAATTGGCCGGCCACAACTTGGCCAACGCCGCCAACCCCGCCTACGCCCGCCAGCGCATCCGCCTCCAGACGGCCGAGAGCGTCACCACCACCGTCGGCTCAGAAGGCACCGGCGCGAAGGTCGCCGGCTTCGAGCAAATCCGTAACGACACGCTGGACGCCTCGATCATCACCGAGAACAGCGTCGGTGGTTTCCTCGAAGCCAAGCAGCGGGCGCTCAACCAAGCGCAGGTTTATCTCGGCCAAGTGATCGACCGCCAGTCCACGGATGCCTCGCTTTCCCAGCACGACGGCGTGGCGGAAGGGCTCAATGATTTTTTTGGCGCGCTTCAATCCCTCAGCGCCTCCCCCACCTCCACCGCCGATCGGCAGATGGTTCTGCTCCAGGCCCAGCAACTGGCCGAGCGGTTCAACTCCGTTGACAGCAAGCTCGGCGCGCTGCGCACCAGCCTGAACACCGAGGTGCCCGTCCAGACCGATCAGGTCAACAAGCTCCTCACTGAAATCGCCAGCCTCAGCAACACCATCAGCCAGACTGAAACCGGCGAGTTCGCCCGCGCCAACGAAGTGCGCGACCGGCGCCAGGAGAAGCTCGAGGAACTGGGTGCCCTCGTGAATTTCACCGCCACGACCACCAACAACAAACTCAACGTCTCCATCGGCGGCGTCGCTGTCATCACCGAGGATTTCCAGGTGGACAAACTCGTGGCCGTCGCTGACGGCGGCGGGATGTACCAGATCAAGTCGAACGCCGCCGTCCTGACCAGCGGCGCTGCCGCCCCCGTGCTCACGCTGAACGGCGGCGAGATCAAGGGCACGATCGATGCGCGCGACGGCGCCCTCCTCACCCTGCGCAGCGACCTGAACACGCTCGCCAGCAACCTCATCACCCAGATCAACGCCATCCACACCACCGGCTACGATCTCAGCGGCGTGAACACGCCGGGGCTCACGCTCTTCACCGGCACCGGAGCCGCTGACATCAAGCTGAACACGGCCTTATCCAACGCCCCGGAAAAATTGCAGATGGCGGGCAGCCCCAATCCGGGCGACAACACCAAAGTCCTCGCGCTTTCACGGCTCGCCACCACGCAGATCGCCGGCCTCTCGAACCGCACCTTCAACGACAGCTACAGCTACACCGTCACCAACTTCGGCCATGAACTCCACTCCGTGGAGGTCAAGATCGCCGACCAAGAGACCGTGCAGCGCCTGCTCACCCGTCAGCGCGAGTCCGTCAGCGGCGTCTCGATCGACGAGGAGATGACCAACCTCGTCACATTTCAGCGTGCCTATCAGGCCTCCGCCAAGCTCATCACCGTCATGGACGAGATGCTCGCCGAAATCATCAACATGGGCACCTGATCTCCTACTGATCTATGCGCGTTACTTCCAATAGTTTTCCGCTCGACCTGCGAAACCAGCTCGGCGACCTCGCCACCAAGCAGGCCGAACTGCAACGGCAGGCCGCCACCGGCCAGCGCATCTCCGCCCCGAGCGACGATCCGCGCGCCATGCGCAAGGCGCTCGACCTGCAGAACGAACTCCGCTCGCTCAACCAGTATCATCGCAGCACCGACAAGCTTCGCGAGATTCTCGACGCCGGTTACACCTCCGTCTCCGGCCTCAAGCGCCTCTCCGACCGCGCCAATGAAGTGACCGTGCTCGCCGACATGAGCCGGGGCGCCGAAGGTCTCACTGCCTACAAACAGGAAATCAATCAACTCCTCGAACAGGCCGTTAACCTGGCCAACACCAAGCATCACACGGGCTATCTTTTCGGTGGCACTAAAAATGACGTTCCGCCCATCACCGCCACCCGCGACGCCTCCGGCAAGATCACCGCCGTCGCCTACAACGGCACCGAAAACGTCATCGCCAGTGACGTCGCCGAAGGCGTCTCCGTCTCCGTCAATTTCCCCGGTGTGAACACCGGCCCCGGCCAGAACGGCGTGCTCAAGAATAGCGCCGGAGCCGATTTCCTGAACCACCTCATCGCCCTGCGCAACAACCTCGAGACCGCCGCCACGGGCGGCGCGGCCGGGGCCGCTGCCATCAACACCATCAAGTCCACGGACTCGGCGAACCTGCAGAAAGACGAGAGCAACTTCATCGACATCTTCGGCCGCGTCGGCGCCACCCAGTCCAGCCTCGATACCACCAAGGCCATTTCCCAGAAGCGCGCGGAAGCGCTCGACCCGCTCATCTCCGCCGAGGCCGACGCCGATCTGGCCGACACCATCGTGCGCCTGAACCAGATCCAGAACGCCTACACCGCCGCGCTCAAATCCGGCGGCACCATCCTGAATACGTCGTTGCTGGATTACCTCCGGTGAGCCATACTATGTCCATGATTTGCCGCCAACAACACCGTCGCCCACTCGGCCTGCTCGTCACCTGCCTCGGTATCGGCGGGCTGCTGGCTGCCGAACCGCCGCCCGTCGCCGGTTATCTCACGAAGGGCCCGGCCTACGCGCTCCGATTCGCCTCGCCGGCCAAGGTCCCCATCTCTCCCCTGCCCGCGCTGCCCATCAGCTACGATCCGCAGCCGCAGTTCACACCCGCGCCGGCACAGCCCATCGTCGAGGCGACGGCGACTCAGCCGGCTATCGTGGGGACCACTACGCTGCCGCCCCCCAACACGCTTTCCGGAAACGACCTTGTCCGCCAACTGCTCTCGCAACAGCCGCTCGTGGTCGGGCCGGGCACTGGTTCGATGATGAAGTTCTTCCAGAGCGGCACGAACCAGATCGGCATCACGCTGGACCCCTCGCCGCTCTTCCAACCGCCCTCCACCCTCGGCCGCCCCAGCTCATCCACGTACCAACAGAAATAGCCGGATGAATCGTCGCCTCCACAACTTCGCCGTGCGATCCGCCGCGCTCTGCGCGTTCGCGCTGCTCATCGCTTGGGCGCACGCCGACGAAAAGTCCGCGCCGAAACCGCTGGAGGAACCGAAGCCCGCCGCCAAACCGGCCGGGAGCGTCGTGGACCAACTCAATCGCGGCACGCAGAGCACGGATTTGACCATCGGCCGCCTGCCCAACGATTCGCTTGAGTTCAAGGAAAGCACTGCCTATCTCAAGCAGCAGGACGAGCTGAACCGGAAAAAACTCGCGCAGATTCCCGCGATGCGCGGCGCCACGAACCAATCCACCACCAATCGCTGGCTGGAAGTGGACCGGATCGTGCGCGAGGTGTTGAACTCCGACGCGACCAAAGAGGTAAAACTCGACGCCAAACGCCTCGCTCTCGTGGAGTTGGCGCTCCTCGCCGAACGCGACCAGAAATTCGAAATCGCCCAGCAACTGCTCGCCGAGTACATCGAGCGCTTTCCTCAGGATGTCGTCGTCCCCGAAATCCTGCTCCGGCAGGGACTGCTCTTCCGTAGGATGGGCCAGCACAACATGGCCGTCTCCAAGTATTACTCGGTGATGACCGCGGCCATCCGACTGCGTGGCGACAACCTTGCCCGCTACGAGCGTATCGTCCTCACGGCACAAGCCGAGATCGCCGACACCCATCTTGAAAGTGGCGACTTCAAAGA
>SXGS01293755.1_pt1 | contig 22713 bp, 19 predicted proteins | sample 3174681 | NCBI WGS metagenome assembly SXGS01 (sample SAMN11356861, study PRJNA531348) | freshwater metagenome | isolation source: freshwater sample F1-80 | place: China: Fuxian Lake, Yuxi | collected 2017-12-25
GACGCTGTCGGCCACGCCGATTCCCCGCACGCTCAACATGGCGTTGATGGGTATGCGCGACCTCAGCGTCATCGAAACGCCGCCGGTGGATCGTCAAGCGATTCGCACCTACGTCTCGCGCTACGAAGACAAGCTGGTGCGGGCAGCGATCTTGAACGAACTCGGGCGTGGCGGGCAAGTATTCTTCGTCCACAACCGCGTCGAAACCATCGAGCGCATGGCCCGCCAGCTCCGCGAGCTTGTGCCGGAAGCCGCTCTCTGCGTCGGTCATGGCCAAATGCCGGAAGGAGCATTGGAGAAGGTCATGCTCGACTTTCTTCATCATCGCGCCAACGTGTTGCTGTGTTCCTCGATCATTGAGTCCGGGCTCGATATTCCCACGGCCAACACCATCATCATCAACCGCGCCGATCAGTTCGGCTTGGCGCAGCTCTATCAGCTTCGTGGTCGCGTCGGACGCTCATCCAATCGTGCCTATGCATATCTGCTCATTCCCGGCGAACACTTGCTGACTGACGATGCCCGCAAACGGCTCGACGTATTGCAGGAACTCGACGATTTGGGCAGTGGCTTTCGTTTGGCGGCGCACGACCTGGAGATTCGCGGGGCCGGCAATTTACTCGGCAGAGAGCAGCACGGCAACGTTGCCGCCGTGGGCTTCGAGCTGTACGCGCAAATGCTGGAAGACACGGTGCGCGAACTCAAAGGCGGCGAGATCGAGATGCGCATCGAGCCAGACATTCAGCTCAGTGTCCCGGCTTACATCCCTGAAGTGTACATTCCCGATGTCAACCAGCGGCTGGTGTTCTATAAGAAGCTCGCCAACGTCAGGAGCCGCAGCGATCTCGAAGACCTTGCCTACGAGATGGAAGATCGCTTCGGTCCGCTGCCGCCGCTCGTCTTGGCATTCATCGAGATGATGGACCTGCGCCGCGTGCTGCGGGATTATCTGGTGACAGCGGTCTATCGACGGGCGGAAAAAGTGACGCTGCACTTCCACCCTGACGCTCCCATCAAAAGCGAGCGCCTCGTGACCTTCGTGCAGAAAGACAAAGGCCGTTCGCAACTAAGCCCGGACTTGCGCCTGACTTTTACCCTCAAACCAGAAGAAGACGTGATGCTGGCGGTGAAGACGTTGCTGGAGACATTGAGCGAGGCGGGGTAGTTACTCACTGTCCGGAAAGGAGCTGGGTGTCGTAAACTCACCCCAGTCTACCGTCCTCTTGTCTTTATCCGAGGACGCCTCAGCGCCCGCAGTCACCGCGAGCGGCCCACACGAGACTTTTCGGATTTAGCTGAATCCGCGGCCGGGCCGCGAGGCAGTGCCGCGCGTTTGTTACGCCGTCGGGAGGCATTTTGTTCTTGCTGCCCGGCTTTGGCAATCAGTCTCGTAATCATCGGGACGAGGAGGTTCGGCACCACCAGCACGGTCTGATCGCGCTGGCGCAGTGCGGCTTCATCTTCGGCTACAGCTTCCTCTTCTGTTTGCGTCTCATAGTGCCGCAGTAACTTGCGGACTCTTTCCTCGTTCCATCCGGCGGGGTAGTGTTGTGGTTTCATCGGCCTTTCTTCCTCAAGCGCCTGCGGTAGGCGAGTAACGGTTTGCCACGTAAATCATAGGCGGTGATGACAAAGATACTGTCCGGTTGCGGATCACGAACGTAAATGACGCGCAGAAAGCGTCCACCGCGTGTCTGTCCGAGTGCGATCCGTGAGCCATCTTGCCCCGGCCGGTCTTCACCGGGGCTCTCCAGTATGTCTTCTACTTCTTCCTCGTCAATCTCATGATTGCAAATATGGGGTAGCTCAGTTTCTGGATCAATGTAGAAGCGAATGTTCACAGATGGTCAGCATAGAAACCCTTGAATCTGAGTGCAAGGGTTAAGCTCAGAGCTGGGGAGGTTCACTAGCCGAACGCCCCTGGTCACTGCGAGCGGCCCACACGAGACTTTTCAGGTTCAGCAGAGTCCAACGTGGCAGCGATGTGATGGAGTGGCCTTGTTAGGCATTGTCACTTCCCAAACCATATCTCAATGTAGCCTGGCTTGGCACTGCTATCGGAGTGGAGTGTCGCCTCGAGCTGCGGTGCAGAAAGCTTGAACTTGACGAACTCGGCGATCTTCTCCGCCTGGATCTTATCTTCGGGATTGAAGAATCGGATCTCCTCGCTTACAGGGCGCTTTTCGTCATTGAGTAATTTCGCGCCGAGAACCTTGTAGCCGGCGTTCTCCAACTCGGCTCTGTATGAAGTGAACAGTAGTTCCTTAGCCTTGGAACCTGCGAGGAGGTAAATCCGGGGGTTGGAAATTACCGGTGCCCCTAAGATCGGAGCAGTGGAAACCTGAGGGATGCTAGATGGATTCTTCTGCTTGGCTTCGGCATAAGCTCTGACACCCTTCTGAATCTCGGCATCTTGAAGAAGATTCGTCTCGACTAGAAGCTTCAAGGACTCGAGCCGTTCTTCTGGTGCACTTGATTCAAGGGCCTTCAGCACAAGGTCGGAGTTGAACTTCTGCCTGGCAAGCTGGACCTGGGACCACCCTGTTGTCGCAGCTCCGCCGATGGCTCCAATGAGTGCGAAGATGCCGCCGATCAAGGCTGTTCTGACGGCGTCCGACATGAAGCCCCCCTATGTCGCATGCCTAACCAGTGATTCCCAGGCCCATTGGTCCCAATAAGTTGATATTGACTGGGTTTTCAAGCAGTTCTGCCTTGTGCCATTATCCATAGTCTCAAGACGCCATGACGAAATCCCCATATGCCCGACACGATAAGAAGTCAACACTAAAGATTCTTTGATGAAACTCGGTAGGCTGGGATAACGCAGAACGAATCCCAGCCGGCTCTTTTGTTCGAGACGCTCTTGCGCAGCCTGCGCGAGTCGTGGTAGCCGAAGAGACTATGAAGAAAAGCTTATTCGTATTTATCATTGGATTCGTAGGATTCGTGAGTGTGTGGACCTGCGCTTCCGTGCAGGCCGAGGTCGTGAACCGTGTGATCGCGACGGTGGACGATGAGCCGATCACGCTCCACGAGATCCGTTCCTTGGCGAAATCCCCGACCCAGCAAGCCATGTTCCTCCCGCCGGGTGGTGCGGCCACTATGGCGGACAAGGATCTCTTGGAAGTGCTGATTATGAATAAGCTGATTACCAAGGAGGTCGAGGCCCAAGGCATAAAAGCGAAGCCGGAAGACATCGACAGCTATATCGAGCGCATCAAGAATCAGAGCCGCATCGACGATGAACAGTTCAAAGCTGCCTTGGCAACCCAAGGCATGACGATGGAAGCCTACCGGCAACAGGTCGCCAACGAAATCGAACGTGCGCTGTTAGTGAACCGAGAGATTGGTTCGCATGTCAATGTGACTCCAGAGGATGTCGAGCGCTACTACAAAGCGAACAGCGCCGACTACACCCAAGCCGAGCAAGTCCGAGTGCGGCATATCTTTCTGCCGTTCTCGGCCGGCGATCCGGCTGAGCTGCTTGCACAGATGGAAGACATTCGGAAACGTGCGGTGGGTGGCGAAGATTTTGGTGCACTCGCCGACCAGAATTCCAAGGGACCAGGTGTCGGACAAGGCGGTGATCTCGGTTACTTCAAAAAAGGGCAAATGAGTGAAGAGATTGACGAGGTGGCCTTCTCTCTCAAGTCAGGGGAGATCAGCCAGCCTTTCCGCACGAATACCGGCGTCCATCTCATCAAGGTCGAGGAACACACGCAGCCAGGACAAACGACGCTTGACAAAGCTTCGGTCGAACAGATTAAGAGCAAGCTTTATAACGAGGCTCTCAAGAAACGCTATGACCGCTGGTTTCAGGAAGACCTGCGGTTCCGTCACAACATCGAGAATTTCCTCGCGGCTGCCCCGACGCGCTCTTCTCGGGATCTGCTCAAAAAGCCGAGCGCCGAACCTGCTGGACAGACGACGGCTGCGCAAGCACCGAAGGAAGAGCCAGGGTTCTTGGACAGCTTGTGGCCATTCTGAAGAGAGCAGGATGTTGCCGCTTATTGCCGTATCCATGGGCGATCCCGCCGGCATTGGTCCTGAAATCATCCTAAAGTCGGCACTCTCCATCGCACCCCGCTGTCGGCTCCTCGTGCTCGGCGACCTTGCTGTGCTGGCAGACACTGCGCAAAGCCTCAACCTACCGGTGACACCAATCCCTTGGACGCTGGCGGCTCCTTATCCGGCAACGGCAGGGATGCTGCCAGTCCTTGAGCTGTCCTCCCTACCTTTAAGCGAACGCACGCCTGGACACCCGTCTCCTGCCGGAGGAGAGGCATCGTATCGCTACGTTGAGACCGGAGTACAACTGGCGGTACAAGGGAAAATCCACGGCTTGGTGACTGCTCCGATTAGCAAAGCCATGTGGCATGCCGCAGGGCGATCCTATCCCGGACATACCGAATTGCTTGCTGAGCTAACGCACACCCCAGAGGTGCGAATGATGTTAGCCGGGAGTCGCTTGCGCGTGATTCTCGTGACAACCCATGTCGCGTTGGCGCAGGTGCCAGCGGTACTAACGAGCACTAGTATCTGGCGGACAATAGACCTGACGGTCAAGCACCTGACTCGGTTTCACGGCATGGTGCGCCCGCGTCTCGCGGTTGCCGGGCTCAATCCTCACGCTGGCGAGAATGGGGCTTTTGGCGATGAAGAAGACCGTATCATTGCCCCAGCCATCCGGCAGGCCCAAGCGCAAGGGCTTGCAGTGGAGGGTCCGTTTCCTGCGGATACCGTCTTTGTCCGAGCTGTACGTGGCGACTTCGACGGCGTGATCTGTCTCTATCACGATCAAGGGCTGATTCCTCTCAAACTGCTGTCGTGGGAAGACGGCGTCAACATTACTATCGGGCTGCCCATCGTGCGGACTTCTCCAGATCACGGCACCGCATTCGATATTGCCGGTCAGGGGAAAGCCGACCCGCGCAGCTTACAAGCTGCGATTGCGATGGCCGTGGAGATGGCAACGCGTGAGAGTACGTCAGCCGACAATGCGTAGCTGAAGAGAAAACCCTGCGACTGCTCCCAGCGAGTATGCGGCATGACTAAGCACTGTTCGGCGCAAGAGGTGCCGAACAGGCTAGGTGCGCTACGCACTAGCAAGGCGCAAATGGTGCGCTTGCGACGAGTAGGGTTCCGGCAGCGCACATCTGGCGGCTTGCTTCCACAACCCTTCGAGGTTGTAGAACTCACGCACCGTCTCGTAGAAGATGTGTACGACGACGTCACCGAAATCGATGAGCACCCATTGCCCGTGGGTAAACCCTTCGATGGCCAGCGGGCGTACCCCGATTTTCGCCGTAGCCTCTTCGACCGCTCGGCTAATGCTCTGCACCTGCACGTCGGAGCGTCCCGTGCAAATGACGAAGTAATCGCCGACTGAGGACAAGGAGCCAATCTGGAGAATGACCAGATCGTAGGCTTTTTTATCGAGCGCGGCTTGCGCACACGCCAAGGCTTTTTCCCAGCTTTTGTCAGGCTTCAACGTTGGCATTCCTCTGCTTTGTACAAGCGATGGTTGGTGATATACGCCTCGACCGCAGCAGGGACCAAGTAGCGCAGCGAGCGCCCGTGCTGCATCAGATGACGGAGGGTGGATGAGGCAATTGAGAGGCCAGCGATGTGGTGCAATGTGAGGAAGTGTCCAGAGGCGTGTCGATACATGCGAATGGCAGGATCGTACCAGAAGGCATTTTGCAGGGCAACGGGAAGAAATGCTGTCGCCGGAGGAAGCTCTTCCCCTGGGCGCGTGGTGACGATGAGGTCGCACAAGGCTGGAATAGATGCACTTTCTTTCCACGACGGCAGGTCGCGAAAGGCATCAATGCCAAGCATCAACGCCAGCGTGGCCGGCTGGTCGGTAGCGAGAAAATGGCGGATCGTGTCAATTGAATACGAAAGCCCCGGCCTTTCTAACTCGACTGCCGAGGCAACAAAGGCTGGATGATCGGCCACGGCCAGCTCGACCATCTTGAAGCGATGTTCGGCGGAGGCGATATCTGCACGGTTTTTGTGAGGAGGGCGGGCCGCAGGAACGAAATAGAGGCGGTCGAGTGCGAAGGTTTCCCGCACATCCTCAGCGCTACGGAGATGGCCGCAGTGAATTGGGTCGAACGTCCCGCCAAAGATGCCGATCTTCATGGCAGCTATTCGCGCACTTGGCCATTGCCTTGAATGATGTACTTGTACGTCGTCAATTCGCGCAGCCCCATCGGTCCACGGGCATGCAGCCGGTTGGTCGAAATCCCCACTTCCGCGCCAAAGCCAAATTCATACCCGTCAGTGAAACGAGTCGAAGCATTGGCATACACCGTGGCTGAGTCGATCTCTTGTAGGAAGCGGCGCACGTTGGAGTAGTCTTCGCTCACAATCGCGTCAGCCAACCCCGAGCCATTGGTGTTGATGAAGGCGATGGCCTCATCGAGGGAATCTACCACTTTGACCGCAAGAATGAGGTCGAGATATTCCGTGCGCCAGTCTTCCTCGTTCGCTGTCTTCAGTTGCGGGGCGATTTTTCTTGTGCGCTCACAGCCGCGCACTTCGACACCGGCTTTTTCCAAGGTAGGAACAAACGCGCTCAGAAACGATTGGGCAACCGCTTGATGGACGAGCAAGTTCTCCATGGCATTGCACACCCACGGCCTTTGGACTTTGGCGTTGAAACAGATGTTCGCCGCTTTTTCCAAGTCAGCCGTTGCATCCACGAAAGTGTGGCAGATGCCAGAAAAGTGCTGGATCACCGGAATCGCCGAGCGTTGCGTCACGGCACGAATCAGCTCTTCCCCGCCGCGCGGAATAATCACATCAACGTAACGATCTTGCTGGAGCAGGAACGCCACCGACTGTCGGTCCGTCGAACGGACTAGTTGAATCGACGCTTCAGGAAGTCCAGCGCCCACAACCGCCGCAGTCAGAGCATCGACAATGGCACCGTTGGTACGAAACGCTTCCGACCCACCTTTGAGGATCGTGGCGTTGCCGGACTTCAGACACAGCCCAGCAGCATCGGCAGTGACGTTGGGGCGCGACTCATAAATGATGCCGACCACACCAAGCGGCACACGCACCTGACCAATTTCCAGACCGTTCGGCCTGCGCCACATCTCCAGGGTTTCCCCCACCGGGTCGGGAAGTTCAGCGATGATCTCCAGACCTTTGGCCATCGCGTCGATACGACTTGGAGTCAGGGTCAGGCGATCCAGCATGGCTGAGGAAAGACCATTTTGCTTCCCGAGTTCGACATCCTGAAAGTTGGCAGTGAGGAGGGTTTCCTGCTGTTCGCGCAACCGCGTAGCAGCAAGAGTCAAGGCGCGGTTTTTCGTTGGTGTGGTCGCTGTAGCGAGCTTGCGTGAAGCGGCTTTCGCCAATTGTCCGAGCTGTTCGATTTGTTGTTCGAGGTTCATATGTATCTTCGTGCCAATCGCGTGGCGTGTGGTTTAGATAGGCCACGACTCACGGAAAATCAACCGCTGACAAAAAAGAGTCGTACCGTGGATTACGGACTTCATCGAGGAGCTTTGGCGGTTGACTTCGTGCAGAGTCAGGCATGGGAGGTCTCCGTTGTCGTGTGGGGAGAGTGAACACGGCGGATTTTTGTATAAGCGCCTGATAATCCAGTCAATCTCAACTGAGTCAAGGCAAAAAGGCCTGATAATCAATGGTTCGACGGCGGAGGGTCACAGGTATGAATCGTCTCCTCAACAGGTATGAATCGTCTCCTCAATCGGTTGTGCTGTGCTCTCTCTGGTAACCATCGTTGGGGACCGTGGTATTTCTCTGACGTAGCTGCCTGTCTCCAGCAGCGCAAATGTCTGCGGTGTAGCAACGCGTTCGAGCAGCGCATCATGCACGATCTGGGTCCGTGGATGTATATCGCCTCGGATTCTTGTGAGCAGAAACGGAGATGTGTCCGCGACAGGGCAGTCCTAGAGCGTCGCCTGGAGCATTCGTGGGGCGATTGGAAACTGGTCTACGGTACGACCTGCAAGAGGCACCGTACCTGCACTCGTTGCCAATGCAAGGAAACGCAGGATGACCATGACTGGACAGAGTTGGAGCGAGAGAGCTACGAAGAGCGCCAACATGTCTGCCATGGCCCTCACTATGATAGCGGTCCTTGCGAGGACTACTTTGTGACTTACGCAAAGATCCGCAAGAAATGCAATCAGTGCGAGAACGAAGAGGTGGAGACGACCCAAAGCTGACACGCCGCCGAACCCTTCCATGCCACCACATCGCTGTCATGTTGGGATTCTACTCAACCTGAAAGGGCACATGGTGGCCGCTCGCGGTGCGCTTGAGCGTAGCCTTGAGTAGGGGGACAAGTCAGGCGTCGCGTGACGCCTGACTCTGCAAGGTGCTGTCGCTACACGAGGTTAAACACACGCGCGGCGTTGTCCCATAACAGCTTGCGCTTGGATTCTGGGGAGAGGGGTTGTTTGAGCATGGCTTCAACGCCCCACGGGTAGGTGCCGTCCGGGTGCGGATAGTCGCTATCCCAGGTGAAATTGTCGTCGCCGACTAATTCCACAGCGGCTTTCATCGTGGGTTCGTCACCACGAAAGGCCACGCACACGTTGCTCTTGAAATACTCAGTCGGTCGCCGCGTTAGATATTCGTGCTCGGCGTTGCCGCTGAAATTCCAGTGCTGCTCCATGCGTTGCAGCCAGTATGGCGTCCAGCCGCCGTCGCCTTCAACGTGGATGACTTTGAGTTTGGGAAATTTCTCGAACATGCCGAACCAGATTAAGCCAGCCATTGCCGCCATCGCCTCGAACGGATGCGACAGGATGTGACCGCTGGTGTGGGTCTCCATGCGATCACCAAACGAAGGGACCGAGGCTGAAGCCGAATCATGCGTCGAGATAGGCTTACCGATCTTCTCGATCTCTGCCCACAGCGGCAGGTAGTCGTCGCTCCATAACGTGCGACCACGTACCGGATTAGGGCGCATGTAGTAACTGACACAACCTTGCTGCGCCGCACGTTGAGCTTCTTTCACGGCTTCCTCGACATCCTGCATCGGCAACGCCGCTGCCCAGCGCAGCCGTCCAGGTGCGAGCGAAGTGTACTCTGCCGCCCAGTTGTTGTAGGCACGGCAGCAGGCGGCCAGGAGTTTGGTATCGTAGAATTCGCGACCCAGCATTTGGCCAGTAAATGTAGGATAAAGGATCTGCACATCCACGCCTTGTTCATTCATATCGTCAATGCGGCTTTGTGCGCTAAACCCCGTCTGTCGGGCTTTGTCGAAACGATCCATCGCCCGTTGTGCGGCTTTGAGAAACGCCGGGGCCGCCATTGGGTATTTGCCTTTCTCGCGGGTAAACGACTCGCCCTCAACGATGAAGGTGCGTCGCCCTGACCCAGGTGCCTGCCCCATCTTGGGAGCTTGCGCTTTGTAGGCGTCTTCCATGTAGCGTTCCCATAGCCAGTCCGGCTCCATCATGTGTGAATCGGTATCGACGATTTTGAATCCGTCTCGCATGACCAGTTCCCTCCTCGTGTTTGCGTGTGTGACCTGTGAAATCGTGGCAACCCTACACCCGCCGCCGTCGCTAATCTACCAGGCAGGCGCGGACCAGTTCAGTATCCAAGTATTCTTGCATCGCCAGAATTTTACCGTCGCGAATCTGCCACACACGACAATAGGTATTGTTGTAATCCTTGCCATCGTTCGTGCGGGCTATTCCTTTTGACTGTTCGGCCACAAAGTCTCCCTCGGCAATCAGATTCTCAATCGTCATGACGATGGCACCGCCTTGCAGGCGTGCGCCGAGCGCATTGCGAAGCCCTTTCATGACACGTGGCTTGCCATGAATTGGGGGAAAGACCGCGCCCATGACGCTCAATGTGACGTCTTCGGCAGCGTCGGCCATGAAGCCGTCTAAGTCGCCACGGCTGATGGCAGCAATGGCGCGACGTACGACGTCTTTGTTCTGTTCTTTGGTGAGTTCGGTAGACATAACCCCTCCTGCAAATGGTTTATGACTGGTTGGATTCCATCAGTCCGTATTTCTTTAGCTTACGGTACAGCGTAGCGCGATGGATGCCTAGCTGGATGGCCGCCGCACCAATCTCGCCGTGCGTGCCAGCGAGCGCTTGCGCAATCATCTCCCGTTCCGTGGTGCGGAGTGAACCGGTGTGGGCACGAACGTCCGCAGTTTTCGCTTCCCTGATTTCCACTGGCAAGTCTTGTGGACGAATGACATTGCCTTGCGCTTTCGTAGCCGCGCGTACGAGGACGTTCCGTAGCTCTCGCACGTTGCCCGGCCAGGGATACGAGCGGAAAAGATTTTCGGCTTCTGGACTGAGTTGCATGTGGGCAAACCCTAACTGGTCGAGGAAAAATCTGGCAAGCTGCGGGAGATCTTCCGTGCGCTTACGCAGCGGTGGCAGAGACACCGGGAACGTCGCCAGTCGATGATACAGATCGAGACGGAAGCGCTTCTCGCGTACTGCCTCGGTGAGGTCTTCGTTCGAGGCCGCGATGACGCGGACATTCACGGGAATGGGCTGCTCGCCACCTACCCGAATCACGCGGCTCTCTTCGAGTACCCGCAGTAGACTCACCTGCATTTTGGGCGACATGGCTTCGACTTCGTCAAGGAAGAGCGACCCGTTGTGGGCAACTTCGAGTTTCCCTTTTTTCCCGCCTTTGATTGCTCCGGTGAAGGCCCCTTCCACGTAGCCAAACAATTCAGCAGCCAACAACTCATCGTTGGTCGCGCCACAATTCACGGGCACGAAGGGCCCACGACATCGCAAACTGGCGGCGTGAATAGCATGAGCCAAGAGTTCTTTCCCGGTGCCAGATTCCCCCAGCAACAACACCGGGAAATCGGAACGCGCCGCTTGGCGTGCGCTGGTGAGGCTGTCTTGAAAAAGAGGTGCGGTGCCCACGAGGTCAGTAAACGTATAGGTTGTGCGCCACGGGGTCGCGGAGCTAGGTCGCTGCGCCCGGGGGGACGCTGGCGGCTCGATCACGACTAAAGTACCGACGGGTTGCTGGTCGTGCAAAATGGGAACCGCAGTTGCGCCCAACGTGCAGCCACGAGCGAGGGCCGCCACATGAAGTTCATAGGGGCGTTCATGCTGGTCACGTGTTAAGTGACGAATCCCTTTGACCTGCAGGTCGGGAATGCGCAAGAGTGACTGCCCCAAAATATAGTGCGGAGCATCGAGCAACTGCGTGAGCGAAGGGGAGGCACCGCAGACATGGCCACGGCCATCAATGGCAAGCACGATGTCGTGGGGATGCTGGAGAAGGAAACGGTGGTAGGTATCAAGGAGCGCTGTACGTCGTACCAATTCCTCATGGTGCAGTAATTGCTCTAAACGCAACGCCGCCCGCCAAATAATCTGCAACATGTGGGGATTGAGCAGCTCCTCTCCAACAGCGCCGACGACTCCGATGACTTCATGGGTCAGCGGATGCGAGATCGGAGCGCCGACGGCTGCCCAAATGTGGAGCGCATGACAGTAATGTTCGTTCCACAAGACATAATCCGCGTGATTTTGCGCCAGCACGACATTGGCCAGCGCTGTCCCAATTTGGTCTTCGGCTACGCTCCTCCCCGGCACAGCATTGAGCTCGCGTGCTTGCTCTACAATCTCGGGATGGCCAGCGGTGTGCAAAATGCGACCATGACGGTCGCTCACGCCCAAGAGCATGCGCTCATCTGCCCAGGCTTGGAGCATCGACTCGAAGAACGGGGTCGCGACGGCGACAAGATCCTCTTGTTCTTGCAGCGTTTCCAAGTGCTCAGCCGAAAGGAGCAACGGTAGCCCAGGCAGATACGGGTCCACGCCCAAACGTTGGGACCGCCGCCACGACTCGCGAATGACTGGGCGGACGTGTTCAAGTCCACGCTCCTCTCCTGCCATGAACGCTTCCCATGCGGTCGCGACTTGACGCATGGTTTGTCTCGTTGGCAACGCTGATAGGGCAGTGTCTTGGATGTTCACTCTCGGCCTCCGGCATTGGTAAAAAGTTACCCCAGTGATAGTCAGGAGCGCTGTTAGAATGGACTATGCAGTCTCAATATCAGACTCCACAGTCTTTTCCTAGCCTCTTTTTTTCACGACAAACGAGGGGCGTCGCAAGCTGCGACACGTTGCATCTTGCGACTGGAGCGGTGAGCGTTGATTTTTCTCTGCTTACCAAGAAACTGTGTCGCAGAATGCGATGGCGGGCTGCAGCACCTTGCCGTTGCATCTTCTCTCGCCGCTCGGTTTTTGTCGTAAAATCAGCGCTTCGCTGTGAAATGCCTTGACCGAGGAGTTTGGCACGAAGTTTGTTCTACCTCTCTCCTGCATACTTTGGTGTGCCCTCCAGAGTATGCAGGAAGACCAAGTGGGCCAGCCCACTTCTACACTTCCTCCTTCTCCTGAGGCCGCCTCGTCCCCAGGCGGCCTCTTTTTTCTCCACTGCTCTCTTTGCCTTTTCTGCAACACTTGAACGTGCCTGTCTTTTCCACTATGAGCTGCTGTCCTGTTGAAACCTACGCTGCAACGTGGTGAGATGCCGGCAATTTCTAATGACCTCTCCCGACCGGCGGGAGAAATCTGGTGAAGCGAGGTGCATACGATGAACTATCAGGTCATCGATTCCGACGGGCACATCTGCGAACCTCCCGATTTGTGGGAACAGTACATCGAACCGAAGTATCGCGCGGGCTGTCCCAAGCTGGTCACGCTTGAGGACGGGCGCGAAATCTTTCGGATTGAAGGCGATGTGGCCATCGATCTCGGCGGGGGCAAGAAACGTGTCAGCTTCGGCGGTGTCGGCGCGATTGGCGCACGCGAAGGCAAAGTCTCTCCGTCGATTCCCTATACCGAAGGCCGCAAAGGTGGGTTTGATCCCCACGCGCGTATTCCCGACATGGAAGCTGAAGGGATTGACGCGGCGGTGCTCTATCCCAGCCTTGGCTTATTTCTGGGTGCGGTAGAAAATCCCGATTTTGCCGCAGCGACGTGCCGTGCGTATAACCGCTGGTTGGCAGATTATTGCAAACCCTATCCAGAGCGACTCTTCGGCGCAGCCATGCTGCCGATGCAATCGGTCGAAGGCGCGGTGCAAGAGCTGCGTTATGCCGCGGCTGAACTGGGGTTTCGGGCAGGATTTATCCGCCCCAATCCCTACAACGGGCGCGTCTTGCATGATCGCGCTTTCGAGCCATTGTGGACAGAAGCCCAGGAGTTAGGGTTCTCTATCGGTATCCACGGCGGTTCAGAAAGCGGACAGCCGACGCTCGCAATGGATCGCTTTAAGCGCGGCGGGGCTGTGCGCCATTGCGTCGCGCACACGTTTGAGATGATGGCGGCAGCGACAAGCTTCATCATGTGCGGCATCTGTGATCGTTTTCCCAAACTCAAGGTCGCTTTCCTCGAATCTGGCGGCGGCTGGATGGCGGGTTGGCTTGATCGTATGGATCGGCATTTCGATGATGTTGGCATGAACGATACTGGTCTGTCGATGCGACCGAGCGAATTGTTTCGTCGCCAATGCTTCATCTCGTTCGAGCCGGTAGAGCGGTCGCTGGCTTTGCTCGCGGATTATATTGGTGCAGACAACATTTTGTGGGCGACAGACTACCCGCATCTCGACGGGTTCACCGGCGCACCGCAAATGATCAAGGCGATGGGCATGCCGCCACACACGCTCGCCAGCGTGCTAGCTGGCGGTGCCAAGCGCTATTACGGACTCTAGAGCACGATAAAAGGAGGGATCATGGCATACGATCTTCTTATTAAAAACGGCACCATCATTGATGGTTCGGGCATGCCGCGCTTCCGTGCAGATGTCGGCATCTCCCAGGGCAAAATCGCAGCAATTGGCAAGATCCGCGAAGGGGCACGAGAAGTCATCGACGCCGACGGACATGTCGTTGCGCCTGGCTTCATTGACGGGCATACCCACATGGATGCGCAGGTGTTTTGGGACCCCCTGGGCACCTGTTCATGTTGGCACGGCATCACCAGCGTCGTGATGGGGAACTGCGGATTTTCGCTGGCTCCGTGCAGTGAAAAAGATAAACTGCTCGTCATGCGTAATCTCGAACGCGCCGAGGATATTTCTCCAGAAGCAATGGAAGCTGGCATCAGATGGAGCTGGACGACCTATCCCGAGTATCTCGATGCGGTGGAGCGTGCGCCGAAAGGTATTAACTATTCGGCTTACATCGGGCATTCCGCGTTGCGTACCTATGTCATGGGCGAACGTGCCTTTACCGATGCTGCTACGCCGGACGATCTGGACGCGATGAAACGCGAAGTCCAGAATGCGATTCGTGCTGGTGCTATCGGCTTTACCACGTCACGCACCTATAACCATCAAACTCCAGACGGGCAGCCAGTGGCGAGTCGCCTTGCGACCTGGGAGGAGGTCCGACAGTTGGTCGGCGTCATGGGCGACCTGGGCGCAGGGATTTTCGAGATCGCCAATGAAGACGTGCGCTTCGATCCCGAACGCGTTCACGAATATCTGGGACGGCTGAAAGCCCTAGCGGTTGATACTGGCGTGCCGGTCACGTTCGGTATGTTTAGCGCCCGCTATGCGCCTGAGATGTGGCGACCGTTCTTCAACCTCGCAGACGAAACCGCTGCCGCCGGTGGACGCATCTTCATTCAGGTGCACAGCCGCTCGCTGAACGTTGTCTTGTCTTTTGAAACGGTGACACCATTCGACAAGCTGCCGGTATGGAAAGAGTTTCGTAAGCTGCCGTTGGCAGAGCAAGAAGCCAAGCTGCGTGATCCTGAAATGCGCCGAATGCTGGTGGAAGCTGCGCACCAAAAACCAGCGGACAATAAACAGCGAGTCGGCACCGAAGCCCGCGCCGCAAACTTCAAATGGCTGTGGGTGATGGACAAGGCCACGCCACCATACCGTTCCATTGCTGACATCGCCAGCGAACTCAATAAAGATCCGGTCGAAGTGTTCATCGACTTGGCGCTCGCGAAGAATCTTAAACAATTCTTCCTGCAGCCGTTGGTCAACGAAAATCAGGATCACGCCCTGGAGATGATTAAGAACCCGCGCTCGGTGGTGACCTTCTCCGACTCCGGCGCTCACGTGTCGCAGATCATGGACTCGTCGCTGCAAACGCATCTTTTGAGCTATTGGGTGCGAGACAAGCAAGCCGTGACGTTGGAAGACGCCGTGCGGATGCTCAGCTTCGTCCCGGCGTCGCAATGGGGACTCGCGGGTCGCGGACTCCTGCGTCCCGGCTATCAGGCCGATGTCGTCATCTTCAACCCTGACACCATTGCTCCGATGTTGCCGGAACTCGCCTACGACCTGCCCGCTGGTGCTCGACGCTTAAAGCAAAAAGCTGCTGGGATTATGGCGACGGTGGTGAACGGCGAAGTGGTATTGCGCAATAACGAACACACCGGCGCACTACCCGGACGATTGCTGCGCGGTCCGCTGGCGCAGCGATAAAACACGTCCGCAAAAATTCGGGCGGTCAGAAGTAGGCATTCGCAGTGCTATCTTGACCGCCCGGAGCTCGGTGGAGAATCTCGCTAGGCGACGGCGAGCATTTTGTTCGCATAATCCTTCCCACAAGTCGCGGGCGGCAATATAAGGACATGCCCTTGCTCCGTTTCAAATGCAAAGGCAAACAGGTGATGCCACATCACGACTGCGGCAAGAATTGCATTCCCAGCACCTCGGCACCATCGACGCCAGCGCGTAGGGCAATCCTTCCATCTTGGGGACCGACATAGACGGTTGACCAACGTGGATACTCACATCCTTCGTAGAGAAACGATCCTTGCAGCGGCACGAAGAACTGACCGCCACCTTGGGAGGGAGCGGGAGTGTCGAGCATGGTGCCTGCCGGGAGTTGCCAGCGACGTGCCCACGCTTCGCCTTCTTGAATGATTGTGGCTTCCTCGAAAGTCTTAGGCGCTTCCTCAGCGACCTGGACTTGCTTGGTAACGATGCGGTGTTGCTTGCCGCGCAAGTGGTCGCGAATCAGGTTCGCATCTTTCGGCATCTCGTAGGTCTCGTCGTTGGGACGTGGCCACAAGGCAATCAGTGCGAACCCTTCTTTCGTAACTTCGATCGGCCCGTAGGGCACCCAGGCATCAGTGTATTGGACCGTGACTAATGGCACCGATTTTTTAGCCAGCCGTGCGGAGCCGGACACATACACTTGCCATTGATCGACGGGGTGAGCATGCGTTGTCGCATGACCTTCTTCGTACTCGGCGAAGAGGGCATGCCCGCCGTCCAGATGAGTTGAAACCTTGGCATCGCGGAAGTCAGCAATTAAGTTGGTGATGTAGGTATTGAGATACACTGCCGGGTACGGCGGTAGTAGGTAGCGGTGTTTGTATGCCTCGGCAAAGTTCGCTGTTTTAATCATTCATCATCTCCTGAATCTTCGCGGCGAGAAACTACCGACCGCGAAAACGTGGCGGACGTTTCTCTAGAAACGCCTTCCGTCCTTCGGCAAAGTCTTCGGTCTGCAAGGTGTAATGCAGGGCAAGCCCCTGGTGTTCATAGGCGGCTTCGACCGAGGCTTCTTCCCAGCCGTGGACGATAGCTGATTTGGTATAGCCATAAATCAGGGTTGGTCCTTGGGCGAACTCACGTGCCCATTCTAGCGTCGCCTCTTCGAGCTGAGCCAGTGGCACAACGCGGTTCACCAGTCCCCAGCGTTCGGCTTCGGTTGCTGACAGCGTCGGTGCCAACAGTGCCCATTCCATGGCTTTGCCGATGCCGACAAATTGCTGCAACAGATTGACGCCAGTGGCGATGCCGCGCTTGACGAAGGGAATGCGCAGCGTGGCGTCATCGGCCATGATGCGCAGGTCACAACCAAGCACTAGGTTAAATCCTGCGCCGTGGGCGTGGCCGTTAATCATGCCGATCACCGGCTTGGATAGCGAACGCATCTTGGCGATGACCAACGGCCAACGGCCTTCGCCTTTGACATATTGCTTGAGGGGATCGCGGTAGCGGCGGTCCGGCTCGCCAGGTTCGTTCATGCCTTTAAGATCATCGCCAGCGCAGAACGCCCGCCCCGCGCCGGTGAGAATCACCACCCGCACCTCGTCGTCGCGGTCGCAGTCTTCTAACGCTTGCAGCAGTTCCACACCGATGCGCACGTTTAGCGCATTGAGCCGCTCCGGGCGGTTCAAGGTCAGCCGGCAGATGCCGGCATCGTGTTGCACTAGTAGGTAATGGAAGTCCATTATGGGATTTTACTCCTTGAGGGACTTTGCGATTGCCCACATCAAACACAAGAGAGTGATCGTGAAAATAGAGGCAGCGGCAATACCGAAAATTTCGTAGCCAGTCACGGTTTACCTCCTTGGATTTGCCCGATGAGCTGTACGATAGCACGGTGAAGAAGAAAGACTATTACGGCAACTCCAATGCCCAGGGAGATGGCAAGGGCCAAAAGAAATGCCCGTATCGGAGAATCGAGAGCGAGAACGAGGCCAGAAATACCACCAGCCAGACCAACTATGGCGACCCAGAAGAGACGCAGCCACTCTGTGTAATACTTTACTCGCTCTTTGATTTGCTCATCCGGCATCGGCATTGTTCACCAAGTGGGTCGGAGGACAGGTCTCATTTGCCCTTTGTTCAATACAGAATCTTCTCTGCCTTGAGCTTGGCGATCTCTTCGTCCGAGCGGCTGAGAACGGTACGCATCACTTCATCGGTATGCTCACCGAGCAACGGCGCGGGGGCGCGTACGCCGTTGGGCGCATTGGCAAGAATCCACGGGATGCCGGTGTGCATCTTTTCGCCAACTTCGGCGTGCGGCAGTGTAGCGAAAAATCCGCGTGCATCCAGGTGCGAGTCTTCGACAAGATCTTTGCTGTTCATCGAAGGAAAGGCGGCCACACCCACCGCTTGCAGTGCATGGGTGACTGCCCATTTGTCGCGTTCTCTGGTCCACGCCGAGATAATCTCCTCAAGCGCCGCTTCATTAGCCTTGCGGTTGCTGGCGGTGCGGAAACGCGCATCGTCCGCTAATTGCGGCTGACCTATCGCCTGACACAAGGCACGCCATTCCTCGTCTGAGCCGCAGGCAATCGACACCCATTCGTCTTCGCCCTGGCAACGGAAGCAGTTATGCGGTGCCATCCACAGATCGCGGTTGCCATCGCGCGGGAACTCAGTCCCGTTCATGGCGTATTCCATCCAGGCTTCTGGCACCAAGGCGGTCATGGCTTCCCACATCGACACGTCAATGCATTGTCCTTGCCCAGTCCGTTGCCGTGCGGCCAGGGCGGCGCAAATCGCCGTTGCTGCATTGATGCCACCATTGGGGTCACCCAAGGACAGCCCGATCTCTTCCGGTGGACCACCAGTATATCCAGTCACAGAGGACATCCCCGACAACGGTGCCATGGCTGGTCCGTAGCCCATGTACTCTTTCTGCGGTCCGGTATGACCATAGCCGGTAATCGACGCGACAATCAGGTCGGGTTTGATCTTCTTCAACTCTTCGTAGCTCAGCCCCAATCGTTCCATGACGCCGGTGGCGAAGTTGTCTACCACGACATCGCATTGCGCAATCAGTTCTTTGACGAGCGCGAGGCCTTCGGGCTTGTCGAAATTCAGCAGCAGGCTCTTTTTTCCCAAGCTCCACTGGTTAAAGAGCCCCGAGCGATTGACGCCGCCTTTCATGCCCTTGGGATAGAGCGGCAAGCGGCGTGTGACATCCAGACGTCCCTGCGATTCGATCTTGATGACTTCGGCACCCAAATGCGCGAGGTGCATCGTGCAATATGGCCCGGCCCACACCCAAGTGAAGTCAGCGACACGAATGCCTTGCAGAGGAAGGTCGGTGCTAGGTGCTAGGGGTTGGACGTTAGGGGCTGGGGACTGAGAACTACGAACTTCAGACTGAAAACTAAGAACTTCAGCATTATGCTGGCCAAGGCGCGGGGCGGGGCGACGAATCTTCCACCACGGCTCTGCCAGCCGATACGGAGGACCGACCTGCGTCAGCTTCCCTGCTTGTGGATGTTCTACGTCCACAAAGAAATTGCGCGCGTGCAGTTGTTCCTGCTTGGCCATCTGCGTCATGGTGAAGACCGGGGCAATACAGATGCGGCGTGCTTGCCCAGCCCGCCACAGGTCCTCGACGTTCCACTGCTGGGTCCATTCTTCCAGATAGATTCTCAGTGCGTCATAATTCCGTGAACGATTGAGCTGGTCCTGAAAAATTTCCCAGCTTGCCCACTCTGGGTTGCCCATCAACTCCACCAAACGCTGCCACTGATCTTCTTCGACATTGAGGATGAAAATCAAACCATCCCGACATTGAAACATGCCCCAGGGAGAGAGCTGCCGGCGCCCAAGGCGTGAGGCGACGCGCTCCGCGTAGGTGTAGTAGATGAAGTTCTGTTCAAGAAACGACGCCGTGTAGGACTGCACCGACAGGTCGATGTGTTCGCCAGCTCCGCCGTTCAACGTGCGAAAATACGCCGCCAGTGACACCGTGGCTGCACACAACGCCGCTTGAAAATCCGCCTGCTGACCTGAGGCTTTGAGCGGTGGTTGGTCGGGCTGGTCAGATGCCCCAGGACTCAGCCACGCCCAGCCGCCGCCGTTGGTGAGGTTGAGTTCATAGGCTTTGTAGTCCTTATGTGGGCCGGTCAGACCAAAGGGCGTGACCGAGCACATCACGAGCTGCGGGTTGATCGCGCGAAACGTGTCGTAGTGCAGCCCAAGCTCGGCCATTTGCCTGGGAGTGTAGTTGTGTACGAGGATATCTGCCCAGCCAACCAGTTGTTGTAAGGTCGATGGCTGTTGGCGCGGATCGAACGCGACGCCGCGTTTATTGGTATTGAGATAGAGGAACAGACCGCTTTTTTCCGAGTCCGCGACGCCACCAGGAAACGGGCCGCGTTGCCGAGCCGCATCGCCAGCCGGTTCTTCGACTTTCACAACATCCGCGCCCAAGTCGGCCATCAGTTTTGTGGCATACGACGCAGACACCATATTCCCGAGTTCCAGAACTTTGACTCCCTCAAGCCCTTGCATGTGCAACCTCCTTTACGAACGAACAGCCGGGCAACTGTAGCGCATGAAGGAGGAGCGAGACAAGAGAAGGCAAACGAGGGCGAGAGAGGCGAGGGGGATATCGCCTCTAAAAGTGCGCCTCAAGCGTCAGGATGGCATTGGTTCCCGGTGCGTTGATGCCTGAGCCATGGGAACGATAGGATTTATCGAAAAGATTCTCGACTGCGAGCCGGGCGGACAGATGCTCGTGCATCTCCCAGCCAATGCGAAACGAGGCCGTTATCCACCCCGGCGTGCCGTGTGGATTGATGCGTGGATCGGTCCGATCACGATCACTCAAGCGATGTTGCGCAAAAGCGTATTCTACAAACGGCTCTGCCCACAGCCAGGGGCTGACGTGCGCCAGCAGACCGATGCGCCCATTCGGTGGCGCGATGCGATCCGCCGGGGATTGGTTGCCGTCGCGGAACCGCTCTTTGCCCCACGTGAAGGTGAAAGTGCCGAAGACTTCCACGTGATCGCTCCAGGCCCAACGCCCGCCGGCCTCGGTGCCGACCAAGGTCACGCGGTTGAGATTGGCACTTTGCACGATCTGCCGGCCCTCGGGGGTCCGATCTCCTGTTGGCACGGCTTCAATCTTGTCCTCATACGAGGCATAGAAACCAAACAATTCTCCGCTCGCACGGGCGTAGGCGAACTTTACTCCGGCATCGACCGAAAGAATTTGCTCCGGTCGCAGATGAGCGTTAGGAATCTGAAAGCGATTACCGGGACGTGACCCCAGCGTCGAGAGGTCGAAGAGGTTCGGCGCACGAAACCCACGGCCAAAATTAGTAACGAGATGCACTTCCGGCAGCAAGCGATAGAGTAGGCCGACATTGCCAGTCAGGTCACGAAAATTCAACTGTGCGCCGACCGCACGGTCCGCCCGAGGAACGTTGATGTCGAAATAGCTGAACCGGCCTCCGAGTATAGCCGTGAGCTTGGGATGTAAAAAGATTTCGCTTTGCGCATACAGCCCGATGCTGTCCATGGTTGAGGCATCGGCAAAGCGGCTGGCTGGACGAGAGACCGCGCCAGTGTCCAGGTTGCGCTGGCGACGGCGGCTGGAGATGCTATCGAAATACAGTTCACCGCCGTAGGTGAACATCACCCAGTCCCGCCAGTGTGAGGTCAACTGAAGCGTCGTGCCGATGAGTTGGCTGTCATTGCGCTCGCGGTCTTCCTGGGTGCTGCCGAAATCCCGTGCGCGGCGATCATCGTTAATTGCTTGCAAGGCGACGTTGAGCTGCACGGCATCCAGAAAAGAGAACGGAGCATGGTGCCGATAGCGACCGTGAACAAACAGTCGGTCGTTCGGCTCGAAGAAGAAGGTGGTCGAACTCGGCTGGGTCTGCCCGAAGCCCGGGGTCAGCTCATCGAAGCGCGGCGTTTTCGGTTGCTGGAGATATTGGACGTTCAGCAGGAAATCGTGATGTGCCTGCTCGACAAAGAGCTTCCCGTTAGCCGCTACCACATCGAATCCTGAAGGATACTGTTTTCCCAAGCGCCCGCCATCGCGCAAGTCGTCGCGATTCTGGTACGTGACCCCGCCGCTGAGCGACAGTCCTTTTCGTCCACCCGCTAGCGAGAAGCGCGAGACCTGCGACAGATCCGCACTACCGAACTGTCCAAGGGCGCGGCCACGCCACTGCCACTGTTCGCCGGAGAATGTGGGCGTCGGGGTGAACACCTGCACGACGCCACCCATCGCATCGCTGCCGTAGAGCGTTGAGGATGGGCCGCGCACGACTTCCAGACGTTCGACGTTATAGGGATCGACTAACGCGAAGTATTGATTGGGTGCCGGGCGAAAGAAGGCAGAATTCAGCCGCATGCCGTCCACCAGCATCAGCACCGAGCTGCCGATCAACCCGCGTATGATCGGCGCGGCTTGGCCGGGCGTGGTTTGCTGGATAAAAACTCCCGTGGCTCCCCGTAAGAGATCGGGTAACACCCCAGGGGTTTGCCGCGCTACATCATCAGGCTCAATCGTAGTGACAGCTTGCGGCGTCTCCAGCAGCGGGCGTTCCTCACGCGTCGCTGTGACTGTCATCTCCGGCAGAGCATGCGGCAGCGCGTCTTGGTACTGGCTGTGGGCTGATAACGGGGTGTGGAGAATCAACAATAGGGCAAGTGATAAAGCCCTTCGCAAGAAATGAGTGAGTGAGGATGTTAAGAAAAAAACGAACAAGCGAACTCCTGAAGGAGGTGGGCTTCAACCCTGACGGTGCTCAATCTCTTGGAGTCATTGCTGGGCTGTGGTACATGCTGGGCTAGTGCCGGGGGGAAAGCGAAGAGAGGCATGTCATGACTTTCGACGAGATTCTAGAGCAGGTCCGAGAGTTAGTACAGAGCAAAGGCCGCGTAGCCTATCGTGCGCTGAAACGCCGCTTCGCGCTTGATGACGAATATCTGGAAGACCTGAAAAGCGAACTCATCAAAGCCGAACGGGTGGCGATGGATGAGGACGGTGAAGTGTTGGTGTGGGTCGGCGCGGTGCCAGTTGTCAGTTCGCAGTTATCAGTTGTTAGTCCCCAACCCCCAATCCCTCACACCCAACCCCCAATTTCTTACACGCCCCCGCATCTCGCCGAGCGCATCCGCGCGACCCCCGCTGACCGAGGGCGAACGCAAGACGATTACGGCGCTGTTTGCCGACCTCAAAGGCTCGA
>SXGS01276696.1_pt1 | contig 22708 bp, 19 predicted proteins | sample 3174681 | NCBI WGS metagenome assembly SXGS01 (sample SAMN11356861, study PRJNA531348) | freshwater metagenome | isolation source: freshwater sample F1-80 | place: China: Fuxian Lake, Yuxi | collected 2017-12-25
ATGCAGATCGCGGCGTCGTAAGTCGCGCGCGCGGCAGCATGGAACAACGTGTCGGCGGGCAACGGGCCGCGAACATCGAGACCGTCGGCGCGGAGGGTTTCGAGGGCAGGGGCGATGATCCGGGCTTCCTCGTCGCCCATCGCGCCCTGTTCGCCGGCATGGGGATTCAGTCCCGCCACAACCAGCCGGGGACGGGCGATGGCAAAAAGGCTTCGCAGGCCATTCGCGGTGACGCGCGCAGCCCGGACGATGCCCTCCGTGGTCAGGGTTCGTACCGCATCGGCAACAGAGATATGGATGGTCACCGGGACGACCCTGAGTTCAGGGCAAGCCAGCATCATGGCAACGTCGCTGCCGCCCGCGAGGGCGGCCAGGTCTTCGGGCTGGCCGGGATGGCGGAAGCCCCCTTCCTGAAGCGTCTTCTTCTGGATCGGATTGGTGACGACACCGGCGACTTGTCCGGCTTGGGCGAGCCGGACTGCCTTTTCAATGGCGGTGATCGTCGCCGGGGCGTTGGCGGGATCGGGATGGCCCGCCCGCGTTGGCGCCAGCAGCTTGACCGGCAGGACGGGCAGGGCGGTCGGGAAGGTCTCGGCTGCGTCAGCAGGCGCGGCGATCTCGCGGATGACGATGTCGAGGCCGAGTGCGCGAGCGATCGCGGCGAGTCGGCTCGGATCGTCGAGCGCCAGGAACGGCCGCGGCTGGCTACGCCTCGCCAGCCACGCCTTGAGCGTGAGTTCGCCGCCGACACCCGCGGGCTCGCCCATGGTGACGGCGAGCGGCAGCGGCCGCGTCATGGCTTGATGTCGATGGTCGCGACACGCCGCAAGTCGCGCATGTAGCGGCGACCGGCAGACTCAAGTTTCTGCAGCAGGATCTGCTGAGAGATGACGTCTCGTGGCGGCAAACCGCCTGTGCCTTCCCGGCTGCACAGAGCCACGACTTGCAGGCCCTCTGCGACACGGAAGGGACCGGCAGTCCCGCCTTCGCGCAGCTTCGGAATGTCCTCGTACATCTGCCGATTGGCGGCGAGGTCGCCCACACGTACGCCATTCAGGTCGCCGGTGGTGGCGCCTTTCAGCTGACGCGCAAGGGAATGCAGGTCGTTGCATTTGCGCACCGATGCCATGGCACCCTGCGCATCGGCGGTTGCCCGGGTGGTTTCCTCGGCGGAAGCGTTGGCCGGGAGAGCCAGGGTCATCTGAACGAGCCTGAGCCGCACGTCATCGGGCCGGGCCGTGGCGAACTGGCGGCGCTCGATGACGTACAGAATGTGCCAGCCGGCCGCCGATCGGATGGGATCGGAGGCCTGGCGGAGGGGTAGTCTTTCGATGGCGGTGTCGAGTGCCGGGTCGAGCGAGCCTGGCAGCACCCATCCGATGTCCCCGCCGCTTTGCGCCGTTGCGCCGTAGGAGAACTGCTGGGCCACCGCCGCGAAGGGCGCGCCGCGGCGTATCTGCTCGAGGACGCGATCGGCATTGCGCTTGGCTTCGTCCGCCTGCTCGACGCGGTCGATCGGCACGAAAATCTCAGCTACCCGTGCTTCGGTCTTGCCGACATTTGCTTGAATGCGGGCCAAGGCATCGTCGATCTCGGCGTCGGATACCTCGACCTGGGGCCGCACGCGCCGCCGGACAATCTTGGACCATGCGATCGCGGCCTCGATCTGATGCGCGGCGATTTCGTACGGTACTCCGATACCCTGGAGGTACTGCCTGAATTGGCCGCGCGCCATTCCCGATGCGCGCTCAATCTCGGAGACGCGCTGGGTCACTTCGGATTCGGTGGCGCGGACACCCAGTCTCTTGGCGTCCTGAATCTGAAGGCGCTCATCGATCAGCTGCCTCAATATCTGAGGCGCTATTCTCTGCCGGACGTCGGCGCCGTCCTGCAGGCCGGTACTGCGAATGGCAAAGTTGATGCGCTGAACGAGTTCAAAGTCGGTGAGCGCGTCGTCATTAACCCTGGCCACCACGCGCAGGGCCTGAGCCGATGCAAGTAGCGGAACAAGCACAAGGGCGATGGTGACTAAGGCGCGGGTGATCGGCGCGGGCATTGACTCAAATTCAAGAAGGGATGCGGAGCCCATTATAGTAGCTGGATTGCGGGCCGCAACGGACGCTCTAGAGTGCGGGGGTGTGCGCTTGACGCTCCATCGCCGGTGGTTTAGCCCGTTGATCGATATGAGGGGAAGCAGTCCGCCGATCAGTTCGGGTAGTCAGTCGCCCATTGGGCGCGGATTGTGGGACTCCGTTGCTTCGGGTTTGGGATATCATCTCGACAACTTCGGCCGCTGGCTGTTCGACAACGCGCCCCGTTTCCGCGGCACTTACGCGTCCCTGCTGGCGCCGAATTGGCCGGTTCCATCGCCCAAGCCGGGCTGGCAGTTTGCCGAAGAGTACTACGACAAACGGCAATGGATGGCATGTCGCCGTGGCGCGCTCTGGGAGGCGGCAGCGGGGACCGACGCGTTGGTGCCGCTCGTCTTGCCCTGGTACGGAGGGACGACGGTTGAGGTTACGCTTGGTAACGATAACAGCCTTTGCCTCTACGTCTGCGGCGCGTTTGAGCCTAACGAGTTTGCCTTTCTAGATGGCATCCTTCAGCCGGGCATGACGTTCGTCGATGTTGGCGCCAACGACGGCTATTACTCGCTCTTTGCGGCATGTCGTGTCGGCGCCGGCGGCCGAGTTGTGGCGATCGAGCCGAGTACCCGGGAGCGCGTGAATCTCAAGCGCAATATTGCCCGTAACAACCTCAAGAACGTCTCCGTTATCGCCGCGGCATTGGGCGCGGCGCCTGGCGAAGCCCGCCTGCGCCTAGCGCACGGGTTTCACTCAGGCCACAATACACTCGGCAGTTTTGCTCATGACGATGTTGTCGCGGACAGTGTCGAGCAGGTGCAGGTCGAAACGCTTGATTCGATCGTGGAGCGACTGGGGCTTTCGCGAATCGACTTCATCAAGATCGATGTCGAGGGTGCCGAGGCCAACGTCGTCCGCGGCGGTGCCGGCACCCTGTCCAGAATGCGCCCGATTCTCATCGTTGAGGTAAACGATCGGGCGCTGCAGGCCCAGGGCAATAGTGCCGAGAGTTTCCTCGACTTGCTGCGCCAGGGATTTGACTACGAGGTGCTGGTTTTCTCGAACGAGACCGGCCGTGTGGTGCGGTTGACGGATACGGCATCTTTGTCGGCAAACGTCGTTGCATGTCCGAAGCAACGCGTCGATGAGCTGTTGGGGCGGACTTAGGTGGCGGGAACCGCCTCGCCAGCTCAGGATGATGCGCTCGCCACGGAAACGTCCTCCCTGCGCGCGTGGGCGATAAACGATGCTTTGGCGCTTTGGTCGACCGAAGGGTTCGACCGCGACAACGAACGCTTCGAAGAGCGACTGACCTTGCAAGGCCAGCGCATTGAAGCCGTCCCGATCCGACTGATGACTCAGGCGCGGCAAATCTACTCGTACAGCGTAGCTGCTCGACACGGCTGGCACCCGGCGGCCTATGACCTTGTCGAAAAGGCCTTTCGGTCGATGGTCCGGGATTTTCATCGGCGCGACGGCGACGACGGTTGGGTTTTTTCGATCGCGCGCGACGGGCGTGTTATCGACGCGACGCGCGACCTCTACGCCCATGACTTCGTGCTTCTTGCCGTGGCTTCCTATGTCGGGGCAACAGGCGACCGTAGTGCCTTGACCCTTGCGGACGACACGCTGGCTTTCATCGACACGAACCTTTCGGCCAAAGTCGGAGGTTACTACGACTCGGTTCCGCAACGAGACAACCTCCGGCGTCAGAACCCTCATATGCATCTGTTCGAGGGACTCCTTTCTTTGTGGAGTTGCACTGGAGAGCAGCGCTACCTAGCTCGTGCCGATAAGGTATTCGAGCTCTTTGCAGCAAGTTTCTATCGAGCTGCGCCAGGCGTTCTCGGAGAGTACTTCGACCGCGCGCTCGCTCCTGCTGCGGGCATAGCAGGCCAAATCGTGGAACCCGGGCATCATTACGAATGGGTGTGGTTGTTGCGCTGGTTCGAGCGCGCAAGTGAGCAAAGGGTCCAGGCTTATGTCGACGCACTCTATGGGCACGCCGATACTTTCGGGTTCGATGACGATGGCCTGATTGTCGATGAGTTGCTGGCCGACGGCACGCCGTACACGCGGTCACGGCGTGTATGGCCAATGACCGAAGCCATCAAAGCGAACGTGGTCGAGGCCGCTATCGGACGCGCAGAGGCAAGTCGAAAGGCGGCAAGGCTTGCGCGATTGCTTCAGGAACGATTTTTGGACTCGGCGCGGGCTGGTGGATGGGTTGATCGCCTGGACGAACACGGTCGTGTTGCGACAGACTTCATGCCGGCAAGCACGCTTTATCACATAGTGTGTGCACTTGCCGAACTCAGTTTGGCTGACTCACGTTGAAGGGACTTCTGTGTCGCTGTCTTCATCGATGCACTAAATTGACCTATGCTGGCGTTCGAGGAATGTATGGCTGATGAAGCGGGCGGTGTGATCAGGCCGGGTGTCGCCGAAGAGGTCCGCGCTGGTCGGGTAGCCGTTCTCGGCGGAACAGGGCTGATTGGACGGCATGTCGTGAGCGCCCTGCTGCACGCCAACGTGCGCAACACCATCGCAACGCATCGAGCGCGCGCTCCTTTTGCCGCCAACGATGTTGAATGGCGGCAGGCCAACCTGTTGAACCTAGAGGACGCCAGGAGTGCGATCGTTGGCGCCGACACGGTCGTGCATTGCGCCGGCAGGCTTTCGACTGCCTCCACGCTGCGACAAGACCCCGTTTCATCCGTGCTCGATACGCTCCGTATCGGGACGAACGTCCTCCAGGCGGCTTCCGAAGCGAGAGTGGCGCGACTGGTAATGATAAGCTCATGCACGGGCTACGCTGAAGGGACTTCCGAGAAGCAGGAAGGCGCCATGTTTGCCAACGATCCGCCGTCTGACTGGTTCGGGGTGGGTTGGATGCACCGATACCTCGAGAAGCAGCTTCAGTGGTACTGTACTCACTTGAGGACAATTCGATCGGCGATCGTCCTGCGCCCGACGCTGGTTTACGGACCGCATGACGACTTTCGTGTCGAGACTGCTCACTTTGTGCCTTCCTTTGTCCGTCGAGTCGTGGAGCGCGAACGCCCAATCGAAGTTTGGGGTGATGGCATGCAGACTCGAAATCTGTTGCATGCAGCCGATGCAGCATCGGCCATCGTTGCGGCGTTGGGCAATGACGTTGGGTACAACGCCTACAACGTTGCCTCTGCAGGCAGCACGAGCGTCAACGATGTCTTGTCTGTCTTGTTGGACATTGACGGATTTGGCGATGCGGATGTGGTTCACCGCCACGATAGGTCGGGCAATGTGGCGGCAGTCAATGTATCGGGTGCAGCTTTCAGTCTCCGGTTCTCGTGGCTCCCGCGCGTATCATTGCGCGAGGGGCTCAGCGAGACCGTCGCGTGGTATCGCGAGCACAGAAAACGCTAACGCGTGAGGAACCGATCACCCTCGGTGGCAACGCGGTCGCGCCAGTAGTCGAGCAGATCGCGCAGAGTTTTCTCGTAGGAAATCTCCGGCTTCCAGCCGGTATGAGTCTCGAACTTCGCCGTATTTGGAACCTGCAGGTCGGCGTCGATCGGGCGCAAGCGATCGGGATCGACCTCGATCCGGATTGCGTCCTTGCTCGGTGAGAATGAAATCAGCGTGTCGAGGACGTCCTTGATCGTGCACGAGTGAGTGCCGCCAATATTGTAGTAGGCACCGGCAATCGGGTTGACGGTGACCAGCATGTAGTACGCACGTACGGCATCCCGCACATCAGCCACCGTCCGCAGCGACTGGAGATTGCCGACTTTCACGACCGGCGGGATTCGCTTGTGCTCGATCATGGCAATCTGTTTGGCGAACGTGGACTCGGCGAAGACATCTCCTCGACGTGGTCCGGTGTGAGTGAACATGCGGGTCGTCATGATCGTCATGCCGTAGGCTTCGGCATAGAAGCGCCCGACGAGATCCGTTCCGACTTTCGAGATCGCGTAAGGCGATGCAGGGTGGAAGCTGGACTCCTCGTCGATTGGCAGCTTCTCCTTCGGTACGCGGCCAAACACCTCAGAAGAAGCGCAGACATGGATGATCGCCTTTGGGGCGTGCTGCTTCAGGGCATCAAGTACGCGCACGGTCCCCTGAATGTTGGTGTCCATCGTGTCGAGTGGGGCGTCGAAACTCGTGCGTGGAAAGCTCTGTGCGGCCAAGTGGAAGACGTAATCGGGCTTTGCCGTGGAAACGACATTGTGGATCGACATCGTATCCCGCAAGTCGCCGTACAACAGGGAAACGCGGTCGCCGGAATTGATCCGACCCGCAATATTGACGAGGTTATCAAGAGGGCTACGCCACCGGCACATGCCGATCACGTCCCAGTCGGTCTTCTCCAGCAGGTATTCGGCCAAGTGCGAGCCGACCATGCCTGTCAAACCTGTGATCAATGCCCGTGGACGCGCCATTTTTCCTTCCTGATGCCGTAAGCGGTGCGCAACCTAGTGCAGGCGTCGGCCATACGCCACCCTCGAAAGGCCCACCGACAGCCCGTTTATGGTGGTTTTTCAGGCGCTTGACCGGCCGTTTTCGACCCGTCACATTCCGCCGCGCCTTAACCAGGGGCGGATGTGGGGCCGAGGATTTTCGACGTTTCAGGCAAGCGTGTTTGGGTGGCCGGCCATAGCGGTATGGTCGGCGGTGCTGTCGTGCGTCGCCTCGCCGCCGGGAAGTGCCAGATTCTGACAGTTGCTCACAAAGACCTCGATCTCACGCGGCAGCGCGATGTCGAACTCTGGACCGAACAGAATCGACCCGATGCAATCGTCATGGCCGCCGCGCGCGTGGGGGGCATCCACGCCAACTCGACGCTACCGGCGGACTTTCTGTCGATCAACCTGATGATCGGCGCCAATGTTGTGAGCGCCGCTTACAAAGCTGGCGTTCGCCGTGTCGTGAATTTGGGGAGCAGCTGCATGTACCCCGTCGGCGCGCCGCAGCCGATTTCCGAAGCGCAACTTGGCGCGGGACCACCCGAACCCACGAATGCTGCCTACGCGATGGCGAAGCTCGCCACCGCGGGCATGGTCGCGACTTTCCGTGCGCAGCATGGCGTCGACTACGTCACTGTCATTCCGACCAACCTCTATGGGCCGGGCGATAACTTCGATCCACTGATGAGCCACGTCGCGCCAGCGCTGATGCGACGAATGATCGAGGCGCGTGACAAGAGCGCGCCTGAAGTTGCGATCTGGGGGTCCGGCAAGCCACGACGCGAACTCATGTTCGTCGATGATGCTGCTGATGCCATTGTGTTCGCGCTCGAGCGCTATTCCGCTGATGAGGCGATCAACGTCGGCATCGGTGTCGATGTGTCGATCCGTGAACTGGCCGAGTTGACGGCTAAAGTCGTCGGCTACCGCGGGGCTCTCAGGTTCGATGCCAGCAAGCCCGATGGCGCGCCCCGACGGCTTCTCGACAGTTCGCGGCTGGCGGCACTCGGTTGGCGTGCATCCACCAATCTTGCCGATGGTCTGGGCCAGATGTATCGGTGGTACTGCAACAGCAAAGTGAATGCGGCAGCATAATGGAAGAGCGTACGAACAGTCCTGCGGCCCGTCTCTATCGTTCGATGTATCTGATCCGACGCGTCGAGGAAGAAATCATCCGCCTCTACCCGACGGACAAGATCAAGAGTCCGGTACATCTCAGTATCGGCCAGGAAGCCGTGTCCGCTGCCGTTTGCGATCACCTTGAGGTCACCGATGTTCTGTTCGGCACCTATCGTGGTCACGCGCTATATCTTGCCAAAGGCGGCGACGTGTCCCGCATGATGGCCGAGCTGTATGGCAAGGTCGATGGTTGCGCGCGCGGCAAGGCGGGGTCGATGCACCTCGTCGACCCCAGCGTCGGCATGATGGGTACATCGGCAGTCGTGGCGACCGGAATTTCCAACGCGGTGGGCGCGGCATTGGCGCTTAAGATGCAGAAGTCCAAGGCAATCGTTGTTTGTTTCTTCGGGGAAGGTGCTACCGACGAGGGCGCTTGGCACGAGAGCATGAACTTTGCGTCGTTGAAGAAGCTGCCAATCCTGTTCGTCTGCGAGAACAACTTCTACGCAATCTATAGTCATGTGCGTGATCGTATGGCCGGGCCAGGACTTGGTGCCCGTTCACGCGCCTATGGCATCGAAGCCGAGTTGATTGAGGATCATGAGCCGATGAAGCTCCATGAACGCGCCGGCGCTGCCGTGGCCGCGGTGCGCCGGGGCGAAGGTCCACGTCTCATCGAGTGCATGACGTATCGTTGGCGAGACCACGTCGGCCCGACCGAGGACCGGGTGCACAGGTACAGGCCCGATGCGGAGCTCGACGCCAAGATCTCGAATGACAATCTCAAGATTGTCGGCGAACTCATGCCGCCGGAACTACGCAATTCGATCGAGGCGGACGAAGAGGAGCGGATCGCCAATGCGATCGCTTTTGCCGAAGCCAGCACCTTTCCCGAAGACAAGGAAGTGTATGACCATGTCTTCGTCAGCTGAAGGACGCACTCTGACCTACGGCGAAGCCGTGTTCGAGGCGACGCGATCGGAAATGGCCCGTGACCCGCGGGTGTTCGTGATGGGACAGGGTGTCGACGATGCCCGTGGTATGTTTGGCACAACTCTTGGATTGCACAAGGAGTTCGGCGCGGAGCGCAACTTCGATGTCCCTCTCGCGGAAGACGCGATGACCGGCGTCGGCGTCGGCGCGGCGATGATGGGGATGCGGCCGATCCAGGTCCATCAGCGCATGGATTTTGTGCTGCTTTGCATGAATCAGATCGTCAACATGGCAGCGAAGATGAGCTACATGTTCTCGGGCGCTCATCGCGTGCCTCTGGTCATTCGCGCCATTATCGGCCGGAGTTGGGGGCAGGGGGCGCAGCACAGCCAGGCATTCCATTCCTACTTCATGCACGTTCCGGGACTGCGCGTCGTGGCGCCGACCACGCCTCATGATGCCAAGGGATGCCTGATTGCCGCGATCCGCGATGACAACCCGGTGATTATGATCGAGCATCGCATGCTTCACAACGTGAAGGGCCTGGTGCCGGAAGCGAGTTACGAGATCGCCTACGGCAAGGCGCGCGTCCTCAGTCCCGGCAAGGACATCACTATTGTCGGTATCAGCCACATGGCTTTGGAATGTGTCCGGGCGATGCATTTGCTTGAGGCTGCCGACATTGATGCCGAAGTGATTGACCCGGTTTCACTCTCGCCGCTCGACAGCGAAACTATTGCCAGGTCAGTCGAACGCACCGGCCGGCTTCTCGTCGTCGATACCGGCTGGTTGAGTTGCGGCGCCTCGTCGGAGATTCTGTCGGAAGTGTTCGAGCGCATTGGCGCACGTCGCCCGTTCGTGGCCAAGCGCCTTGGCTATCTGCCGACACCGTGCCCGACGACCAAGATACTGGAGAATCTGTACTATCCGTCGCCACAGTCGATTGCGCAGGCCGCTTACCAGCTGACACGCGGTGAAGGCGCCCCGGCCTGGCAACCCGGCAAGGTAGACAGCAACGAAGTCGCTGAGTTCCGCGGCCCGTTCTAAGCTCATTCAAATGCCCGAGGGGTTGATGGCCAACAAAGAAGCGCTTCGCGACGCAGTGTTCAAGGCGGTGCAAGACTACTGTGCTGCTGACTACGGCTATGCGTTCGATGCGAAGAACCCGATAGTGCGCCTGCACGAGCCGACTTTCGCGGCAGATGAAATCAACGCGGCCGTCGAGTGTCTGCTTTCCACCTACGTCACCATGGGGCCGAAGGTGAAGAAGTTCGAGGATGTCTTCGCCTCGACCTTCGGGTGGACCGATGGTGTCATGAACAATTCGGGATCTTCTGCCAACCTGTTGGCTGTCGCCGCGCTTGCGAATCCCGCGACCGAGGACGGGTTGAAACCGGGCGACGAAGTGATCGTTCCGGCGCTTTCGTGGTCGACGACGGTCTGGCCGGTGATTCAGTGCGGACTGAAGCCGGTGATCGTCGACATCGATCCGGCAACCTTCAATATCGATCCCAACGAGATTGAAAAGGCCATCGGCCCCCGGACGCGCGCGGTCATGATCGTGCCGGTTTACGGCAACCCCTGTGCGATGGACGCTATCGTCGATATCTGCAAACGTCGCAATCTGATCCTGATCGAGGACTGCTGCGAGGCTCTCGGAGCATACTATGACGGCAAGGCGGTTGGGAAATTCGGCCGGGTTGGAACCTTCAGCTTCTATTTCTCCCATCACCTGACGACGCTTGAGGGCGGCATCACCGTTACCGACGATTTCCAGCTAGCAGAGCTCATGCGTATCCTCCGCGCCCATGGCTGGGTGCGGGAGGTGAAGGACCGGGAGAGTTGGCTGAAGAAGTATCCCGAGTTCGATCCTCGGTTCCTGTTTGTGAATGTCGGCTACAATCTTCGTCCAATGGAGCTCTCCGGCGCTATGGGGCTCGTTCAGCTTCCCAAGCTCGCGACGTTCGTCGATACCCGTCGGGAGAATTCGGCGTGGTTTCGGCGGGAGTTTGCCCAATACGGCGACATTTTTGATTTTCAGGAGGAGCAACCCAAGGGACGCCACTCGTGGTTCGGCTTTCCGATCCGTGTGAAGAGCGGCGCGGGCTTCAAGGTGACGGAGCTCACCAAGGCCTTGAATGCAAAGAATGTCGAGACGCGTCCGATCATCGCCGGGAACATCGCACGTCAGCCTGCGCTCAAACTGTACGATCATCGTGTGGTTGGTGACATGAGACACTCAAATGCGGTGATGGATGGAGCGTTCTCCTTCGGCAATCACCAGGATGTGGACTCGGGTGCCCGCAACTATGTCGCCGAGCAGGTGCGCACGTTCCTGCGGTCGCGTTCGCTGATTTGATGGCGCTGCGCAGATGATCATCACGCGCACGCCGCTCCGCGTTTCCTTTTTTGGAGGTGGCACGGACTATCCAGCTTGGTTCCGCGAACACGGTGGCGCAGTCCTCACGACGACCATCGACAAGTATCTGTATCTTCACGTTCGCTATTTGCCACCCTTCTTCGACTTCAAGAGCCGGATCGTCTGGTCGCAAATCGAACAGGTGCAGTCGCCCGGCGAGATCAAACATTCAGCGATTCGCGGTGTACTTGAGTGGATGAAGATCAATGAGGGTGTCGAGATTCACCATCACGGCGACCTGCCGGCGCGCACGGGTCTCGGCTCAAGCTCGTCATTCACCGTAGGTTTGCTACACGCCTTGCATGCGTTGCGTGGTGAACTGGTGTCCAAGCGGGTTCTGGCGGAGCGGGCAATATACGTCGAGCAGACGGTGCTGAAGGAGAATGTCGGTGTTCAGGATCAGATTCAGTCGGCGTTCGGCGGTCTGAATCGCATCGACATCCGCCCAGATGGATCGTTCGAGGTACTGCCCTTGATCGTCCAGAGTGAGCGACTGGCGGATTTGGAGAAGCATCTGCTGTTGATCTACACCGGCCTGTCTCGACACGCATCGGAGATTGCAGCGGAGCAGGTCTCGACGATGGGTAGCAAGACAGCTGAGATGGAGGCCATGCGAGAGATGGTCGATGAAGGTGAACAGATTCTTGCAGGCACAGGGTCGTTGCGTGAATTTGGTCGCTTGCTCGACGAGGCATGGCAGCGCAAGCGCTCGCTTTCCAGCAAGATCGCCCCGACCATGGTCAATGAGATGTATGAAGCGGCCCGCAAGGCCGGCGCGGATGGTGGAAAGCTGCTGGGCGCCGGAGGGGGCGGGTTCATGCTGATCTTCGTCGAGCCCGACAAGCGTGCTGCCGTGCTTCGTGCCCTGTCCACGCTGTTGCCGGTTCCATTCAAGTTCGAGCGTGGCGGTACGCAGCTCGTGCTGTACGAGGCTGGATCGCCGGGTGGCCTTGCCTAGGATGACAGCTACGCGACGCCGCGTTCTCGTTTGCGGGGCGACCGGGTTTATCGGTCGGAATCTCGTCGAAGCGCTCGCGCGGCGGTCTGACATGGAAGTCCACGCGCTGAGAAGCAGTCGCCCTGAGTACGACATGCCGAACGTTACGTGGCATCAAGCCGATCTACGTGATGTTGCTGCCGTGAATGCGCTGGTGCCTGGCATGGATGTAATTATCCAGGCGGCCGCCACGACATCGGGCTCCAAGGATATTGTCGCAACACCGTACATCCACGTTACCGACAATGCCGTGATGAACTCATTGTTGCTAAGGGCCTGCTACGACCACAAGGTGGGGCACTTCGTTTTCTTCAGTTGCTCGGTAATGTACCAGCCTCGCGAAACGCCCTGGCGCGAGGAGGAATGGAATGCAGCACAGGAGATGCACCTCAACTATTTCGGGATCGGTTGGACGAAAGTCTACATTGAGAAGATGTGCGAGTTCTTCAGCCGTCTCGGGGTAACCAAGCATACGGTGATTCGCCATACCAACGTATATGGCCCGCACGACAAGTTCGATCTCGAACGCAGTCACGTGTTCGGTGCGACTGTCACGAAAGCAATGACGAGCACAACTGGTAGCATCGTAGTTTGGGGAAGCGGCGATGAAGCGCGCGATCTACTCTATGTCGATGACTTGGTCCGCTTCGTCGAGTTGTCGATCGAGAAGCAGGCGACGCCTTATGAAATGCTGCACGCTAGCGCGGGTCGCGCGGTTCGGGTCAAGGATCTCGTTGCCACAATTGTTGCCGCCTCGGGGCGAGCCTTGCGGATCGACCACGACGCCGCCGGTCCGACGATCAAGACGTCATTTGCCCTCGACAACCGCCGTGCATCCGAAGTGCTGGGTTGGAAGCCAGCGGTGTCGCTGGATGAGGGCACGCGCCGCACGGTAGAATGGTGGAAGCAGGCGTTTAGAAAATGAAGTACCGACCACTAGGTACGACAGGGCTTTTTGTTTCAGAGATCGGGTTTGGTGCCTGGGGCATCGGCGGTCGAACCACCGGAACGACATCTTACGGCGATACTGACGATCGTACCTCCGTTGCAGCACTCGACAGGGCACTTGATGTCGGCATCAATTTCTTCGATACGTCCAGCGCTTATGGCAATGGTCATAGCGAAGAGTTGATTGGGCAGGCTTTTGCTTCCAAGCGGAGCCGCGCGATTATCGCTACCAAGGCAGGGTACGACGCGTGGGATAAGCCACCCGACTTTTCACCAGAGGCGGTCGTGGCCTCGGCGGAAGCAAGCCTACGTCGGCTTAGAACCGACTACATTGACTTGTTCCAGCTCCACAATCCGCCACGGGACGCATTGCATGCGCCAGCGCTTCGGGAGGCGCTCGATCGGCTGCGGGCAGCGGGAAAGATTCGCGCTTGGGGCGTTTCGGCCAAAAGCCCGATCGAGGCGATCGAGGCGTTGAAGATGTTTGACGTTGCTGTTGTACAGGCGAACTTCAACATGATGGATGTGCGTGCACTCGATGGTCTCCTCGGCGAGGTGGAGAGTGCCCGTGCCGGCTTCATCGGTCGCACGCCGCTCTGCTTCGGATTCCTGTCAGGCGCGCTTTCGAAGCAGACCGAGTTTCCGCCGGGTGACCATCGGCGTGGCTGGTCGCGCGCTCAACTCGACAATTGGATCGAAGGCGCGGCCGACTTGCTCGCGGCAGTAAAGGCCAACCCAGGGCGGCAAGGCGTACAAAGCGCGTTGCGGTTCTGTTTGGCCTTTCCGGCAATCTCGAGCGTTATTCCCGGAATCCTCACGGCTGCGGAGGCCGAGGAAAACGCGCGGGCCAGCGATGCCGGGCCCTTGGAAGAAGAAGCGGTTGCCACGGTTCTGGCGATCAATAGCCGCCGGAAGTTCTTTGTCAGTCGACCCGCCCAGGATTCGTAGAGTTCAGGGCTACAATTCTTCCCAGTCGGCTCGGCAAAGCACTCTTTGTTCCAATGCCTTATCGGCAAGGCCCCAATTTTCCGGCTGCGTTGGGATAAACCGCTCGCCACGCGCCCACCGGCTCGCAGGTTTCACGAAGTTTCGCTCGATTGACGGGGCAAGCAGCGAATCGACACCTCGAACCTGGCGGCGCGGATAATCGAACCATGTACGCGCGCGGTGAGCCGCCGTCTCGCCGACCTTCTCCGACAGGAATTTGTCGAGGGCACGTTGCCAGGGACGCCACACTTGCCGCACTCGGGCGCTGTTGGTGTTGCCGTGGCTCGGCTTGTAGACGCGGCACACATCCGGCCAACGGCGCTCCTGCACACATTGGGTCGCGGCCGCATGCATGACTAAAGAATCAATGTCGAGTGCGAGTACGGTTAAGTCTCGTGGATGCCCACGGAGGAGATGCCAGTGGGCCGCGGTCATCAAAGTGAAGTCGCCGCAGGCATTCGTGTGAAGGTCGCGAAGTTCCCAGCATGGTGACTGCGTGATCAATGCGTGGGGGCTAGACGGCAACGTTGATAGTCGGTTTAGGAGAGAATCGTCGTCCAGGTTCCAGACATTGTCGTCATCCACGACAACATCGTGACGATCAATTCTGTACATTGTGTCGACATCAAGGTCTCGCCGCGCGGTCATGTCGATCACGCTGGACGAGTAGAAAGTATCGCTGGCCTTTGGAGTCATGAACCTTCCGCGGGCGCGACGAATGCCGATATTAGCAGCCTCTCCCGCTTGCATGCCCCGCTCTCGCGAACCGGCAAAGGTTTGATGATGTTCTGCACCCACAATGATGCCTTGTATGCTCACATGCTCGAGGGCTTTTGGAAGGTCGAGAGAATCAAGTAAGAGTGGTCGACATGACGGCGGATTCCATTCCGTGATCAGAATCTCGGACGGTAGCGCGGCTCGTTCAAGCTGGCGCGCTAGACACAAGGTAGCTCTGTTTACGCGCTGCAAGTAGCTTGGCGTGTAGCCGTCGTTGCGGCCATATGTGACAAAACTGACGTAAGGTACGGAGGTCATGTTGTCAGCTGCCTGCCTTGAGTCAGATGCGCAGCCCAAGAAACTTGCGGAGATACAATCTCGCGATCATGAGCAATACAAGTGATCCATTGTACAAGATGGAACGCTTGGTCACCCCGCCGATGCGTAACGGTTCGTCTCCGGGAATCTCAGTCGCACGCAGATTGCGCAGAGCACAAATTCCGGTAACCAGAGGCTCCAGGACCGGTCCTCTGAGATAAAACTCAAAGTCGGGATCCAGGACGACACGCCGACTGTACCCGCGGTAGATGTTTAGCGCGTCCGTGATCGGGAATCGCGCTAGCGGCCGCATCAAGCGTGAGAACATCCAGTTCCCGAATGCCGACACGGCGTGGTCGTCCTCGGAGACCGCGTGTTCCAAGTAGCGCGAAATCACGACCATGTCGTAACCTTCATGCAGCTTCTGCACGAGTTCCGGTAACTGATCAGCCATACAATTGCCGTCAGGGCTGAACTCGATGACGTACGCATGGTCGATCGCGCAAGCGATGTCATAGACGGCGGCATGGAGGCCGGGCCGCAGTTGGCTTGCCACGGTCAAGCCCATCTCGATGGCATATTCTACGGTTCCGTCGGTCGAGCCGCCGTCGACCACGATGACATCGGTAACCAGCGAACGATCAATCAGCGGAAGAGTGGCCTTGAGACCCTGAAGTTCATTCAGAGTTGGCAGCAAGAGAGCAATGGTTGCGCGCGCGCTTGAATCTGTGTCTAGCTCCCCCAAGGGTGCTATTGGTGCTTGTACATCCGTCATCGCGGTCTCCGATAGCGTACCGTCAGTATGGCTACAAGCCCTTTGGTTCAACGGCGGCACGCGATGCGCCGTTGGCTCACTATCAATATTGGACTGGCAAGAGCGGACCGACGCATGACATCATCCAGAGTAGCTCTTTTGAGAAGGAACGGGCATGTCGGAGATGCAACGGGAAGCCGCAGTAGTAGTTGAGCGCGAGGGTAAGTTTTTCATTTATCAGCCGTCTCTGGGTGTCATCGCGTCGGACGAGCGTATCGACTATGCTTATCGCAAATTCGACGAAGCCCGCCGTGCTTTCTTCCAGAATATGAACTTGGCCGGCCTGCATGTTCCAGAGCCGCCAGACGTGATTGAGCGCCGCACCTCGCTGAACGCCATCGCGAAGGAGGCTGGCGTTCTACTTGCGCGTATGGCTGTCGTGTTGGCGGTTGTCTTTGCGCTTTTTCTTGGCATAGCTCTAGGTGTAAAGGGAGCAGTGGATGGCCTCGTGAATTTGGTAGCTGCCAAAGTCAACGCGGTAGGACCGCTGTCGATTAAGGATGTCGTTGTTAAAGCGGGAGACATCGCACTGGATTTTCGTGATTTGAATGAACGACAGCGCGAGAGCCTGCAGCAGAGCATCGGTATCATTTCACGTGAAGTCGAGCCCTACGTGGCGGCGTGGCGGAATCCGCCGCCGCTTCCCCCGCCAGCAGCGAAGCCTGATGCCTCGACCGTCATCAACAGATCAAGCGGATCGGCGCCCGGGGTGACGATCGGCAAGTAAGAGCCGCGTTGCGGGTTGACGAGCGTCCTCCGATGCGTGTGGCGAGCAAGGGAGCGGGAGGGCGGATGGAGACGTTCGCCACGGCCGTGTTCGTGCTTCTCGTCGCCGTTGCGTATTCCCCAGCTATCCTGACCGTCGTTGGCATTCATAATGACTACGAGCTTCTTCGTATTAAAGACCTGACATTCTGGCACTCGGAAGCCGAGCAACTGCTCCGCATTGCGCGGCCCGTTGCAGCGCTGCTCAGCAATGTCCCAGTCTGGCCGATGCAGTCGCTGGAGGACTATCGGTGGTCGCGTCTGTTTTCGCTTGCGACCCTTGGTGTGCTGGGCTGGTTAATGATTACGATTTGCGTGCGCAGGCTGCGCATCAGCGTTGCGGTTTCGCTGGCATCGGCGCTGGCTGTCTTCATGACTTTGCCGTTTATCTATTCGGTACTCAACACAGCAGCGTGGGCACCCCACCTTTGTACTGTGTTGTTCGCGTTCGTTGCTTATCTTCAGCTCAGCAAGTCGAACGTTCAATTGCTGTCGCTCGCTGGCATCGAGTTGAGGGGTAGTTTTCGCCAGGTACTTCCGCTGCTGCTGAACTATGGGAGGACGGGAGCGATTTGGCGGGCGTGCCTTGTCTACCAGCTCGCACTCTACAACTACCCTCCCAATGCGCTTGTGCTTGCTCTGTTTCCCGTCATCGCTGTGGTGTTTTCGAGAATGCAACGGACGCTCAGGTGGTTGATTGCCGCGCGCGATGTTGCTTTCGTTTTCGCAAGTATGATGATCTACGGCCTCGCGACGAAGCTGATCTACTTGCCGCTGGTGGGCCTCCTAGTATCTCCTTCTATGCCTCCGGATCCCATCAACAACCCGCTTATGGCACATATCGCCGCAACTTACAGGTTTGGCCTAAATCTCGATCCTCTCGCTTTTGTCGAACGGCTTGTCCGACTTCTGAGGGTAACGTGCGACCTCTGGTTCTTACCCCAACTGAACGTCCACATTGGTGCGGGCCTCATATTGGTTGGGGCACTAGCGTTGGCGAATGTGATGCGGCGTAGCGGTTCCGGGGTGGGCGTTTCGGGTGGAGAGGTCGAACCATCTCTCGAGCGTTTGCGCATCCGGGGGTGGGCGTCGGACGGCGCGGTCGTGGTTGGGGTTGTGCTTGTATGCTTTGCGATTGTGGCGTCGCCGGTTCTGGTTCCCCTTGGCGGGCTCGTCACATATAGGACAATTGCTGTACCGATCGCGATGACCGCGATCATCGTGCTCTTCGGTCTCTTCGGTCTTACGCAAGCTTTTTGGGGAGCGATAGGGAGCCCATTGATTTCGCGTTTTCGTGCGGCCGAAATTGCCTTGCTGCTCGCAGTTGCTGTGGCGAGCGCAAGCAACTGGTACGTAAATCATACGACCATGACCCTCGCTAGAAATGAGCTCGACTACTTCAAAGCCATTGTACGCATTGCCTTGAGTTCCAATTCCAAGCTGATTGTTCTCAGCGACAGCCGCTCGTTTTCTCTTCCCGAGGATCATTCGATTGTCTACGACGAGAAGGGCAGGGCAATTCCCCCGTATGAGCTCGCATGCCTGTCAGGAGTGTGTTTTCAGTCGGGCGCCATCGCTCATGTCGCTGCGGAAGAGCTCGGACTTGCCAAGGATCACTTCGTGCTCTTCCCGATGCGACCGCGGGACCCTTTTTCTGCTATGACATGCGACCAGTTGGTAGCCGAGGAGACGACATTGCGTCCGGACGCCACAGATAGAGAGGTGTCTTTTTTTAGGTGGGCTCGGTCGTTGCGTCCGATGACGTGCGTGAACTACAGCCTTCGCTGGAGGGATCTGTCACTCTCACCAGGCAACATTCCTCTCCAGTAGGGGCGCGAAAAAGCAGGGTTTCAGAGTTTGTTGGACCGGTGTCCGGTATCAATTGGAGGCGCCGGGCGAGGAGCGGGGAGTTCATCAAGGACACCCGTCGTTGCCGCGTGTGCGACTAGTAGGCGCCAACGTTCGACAAGAAGTTTCATTGCCGTGGCAATATCGCGCGCGCGCGCGGTAATGAGCAGCTCTCGAATCGATAGTTCGACTTCTCCGTTCTTTTCAACCAATCGAATTGCATACTGGGAGAAAGGGGTAATCGCTACAGATTTGTCAGTCATGGCACATGCTAGTTGACACGAGTTGGTTTGCGCCATCAAAAACAAGTGCTTGTATCTAGCCTATCTTGCCGCGGCACGATTGGCGCAGAATACTGAAAGGTATCGGATTCCGTCGATATGGCAGGCAGGGTTTCTTTTTTCGATCCAGCACTCCTGGATAGTTTGGGCGGCGCGTTTATCCGTGAGGACAAGATCGACGAGGCACTTGCTCGCCTGATTCCCAAAGCTCGTCTAACTAAAGGTCATTTTTCGTATCCGGCAACATTGGAGGCTCGTGACCTCGTCTGGAATCACATGGATCAGAATCATCGGCCGTTTATTCACCGCACGTACGGCGACGCGATGCGTATTGCGATTTCGGAGAGGCTGGCTTTTTCACTCACGCGATTTGGAAATTGGCCAATGGTGCTGCCAGTGTTCGATGGCCAACATAAAGAGAATGGCTTCTATCAAGTCATCACGTTGCTCGGGGTTTTGGTCGTTATCAATGTCATCGAGTGCAACGGCAAGGGCCGCGATACGCGAATGGACATCTCTTGGGTGATCGCTTCGCATCGGTTTTTGCGCTTCTTGCATAGACCGCTCGACCGGCGTTTGCGGCGCCTCAATCTGGTCCAAAACCAGGAAGACGATCAGATGCGTGACAGGCGCTTGCAACTGCGCTCGGCGGGATATGAGTTTGCCACCGACGATCCGAATTTCATCAATTCCAACAAGATCGCAAACAACGTCATCTTTCCACATCTCACTAGTACTCATTCGGTTTCAATAGCCGACCTAGCTGAGGGAGTACCTAGAACAATTGAGGTCGGCGATAGGGCATATGTGGTCCGCCGTTTTGATGATGAAGTCGATGTATGGCCGGGAGTTTGCCCGCATGAAGGTGCGGCTTTGTCACAGGAAGATATCGACGGAAGGTCGATCAAGTGCCGTTGGCACGGCCTCGAATTTCCGGCAAGAAGGCTCAAGTCCGGCAGCGTTGGCGTCGCGATATGCGGGGCGAGGCTCGATGTCAGGGATGGCGTCCTGAGGATTCAACCCCAGCAGGTTGGCACCGCCGAGGCGTGATTGCTTTAGCGGTGGTGTTTTGTGCCAAGGGGCAAGCGCTGGTTGCGTTTTCGACCGGGAAATGCGTGTGACGTCTTCTAGCAAAGCAATCCTACTCCTTAGGCTAGGGCTATTTGCAGGCATCTTGGGAGCTTTGCTATGGGCCTGGGCCAAGCTTGACTGGGGTTTGGTCCGGCACGAACTTGGCAACGCCGACGTGTCTTATGAAATCGCCATGGCAGCGGCATGGATTCTGGCGCTGTTCATTCGCCCGTTGAGGATGGTGGTTCTGATTCGAACGATGGCTCCTGAGGCTAGACGCGGCTATTGGCCGGTCTGGTCGGCGGACATCGTCGCGATGGCGATGAACAGTGTGATTCCGATGCGTGCTGGCGACGTAATGATGGCTTTCTCTCTGCGGAGGAGCATCGGAATCCGCGCTGCGCGAGGGACATCGGTCGTCGTTGTTGATCGCTTTTTCGATTTTGCAACCGTGTTGGTGATTTTCGTAATGACGCTCGCGATGGCGCCGACTGTTATTCCGTGGGCGCAGAACATCACGCTTTCGATAGTGCTCGCGCTATTGTTGCTCGCCGGTGGATTGTGGGCATCAATCAGATTTGGAGGTGTTTGGCTCGAACTGTTTGAGCGCGCACTGTCTCGGGCGCTCCCACAACGGGTTGTGCAGGCGTTGCGCCCAGCGCATGACCTAGTCGCGGGATTGGCTCTTGTCGATAGGCTGCCGATTGTTGGCGTTGTGGCAGCGCTATCTGTTGTCCAGTGGGCGGTGATAACTTCATCGTATTGGTTCGGGATATCGGCATTTTTGCCCGGTGTGAGCGTCGCCGCAGCTGGCTTCGCTGCATGTGCGGTGGCTCTCAGCTTCATCGTTCCGATCGCTCCGGGTGGCTTTGGAGTTTTCCATGGAGCGGTTGTATTGGCCCTTTCCCTCTTTGGCGTTCCGTTTGAACCAGCGTTGGCTTTTGCAATTGTGGCGCACGCGTTTCAGATGGGATCGGTCGTTGTTATCGGGATAGTGTGCTTCCTATGGCAAGGCGTGAGTCTTCGTGAACTTGCCAACGCTCGGGATACCAATCCGTGATGACGTCTCTTTTTTTTGATCTCCTCGGTTTTTTGGGGACTGCCTTCTTGGCGGCGGTGCTTTTTCTGGGCCTGCACCTGGTAGCAGCGTCGCTGAAGCTGATGCGAGGGGTAAACTATTGGACAGTGTTCCTGGCAGTCGTTTGTGCGGTGCTTGCCGGGATAGTGGCATGGGCGCAGCTTGGTGGCTGGTTTTCTTCCCCGGCGGTTCATGCATTGGCGAGTGTCGCCTCTCCGATCACTTTCTTGGGATTCTGCGGCATCTACATCTTGATCGTGCCAGTTACGATCAATCGCTCCATATCGTTGTCGATGCTCATCGCCCTTGAGGCCAGTCAGCACAAACGACTGATGCGAGACCAGCTACAGGCGGAGGTTCCGTTTCACCGCATTTTCGAGAAACGTCTACGCGAACTGGAACTCAGCCGATCAATCGACGCATCCGGTCCAGTTACAATTACACCCACCGGCATGCGGATTATCCGACTCTATGTTCGGATCGCGCGCTTGTTTAACGTGGAGTTTCAGTAGTGGGTGTGTTGGATGGCTGCTTGAGGTTTATACCTCTCGGTGTTGGTCAGAATTGCTGACGAAGAGTTTACACCACTGTTGCTTTCATGACGCTGACACACTACGTCTAGATCAACTCCATATGGCGGGGTGCTACAAGTTCCCCGTAGAGGCTGCTGATCGGGACCCCGTTGCTATGTCGACGTCCAATGAGACACTGCTTGTGACTAGGCCGCCGACGTTTTCTGGTGACACCCTCAAAATCGGTCTTGTTCAGATAAACAACTCATTTTCGGGGCAGAACTATCTGCCTTACTCGATAGCGCTGCTGCAGACCTATGTAGAGAAATTCTCGACGCAGGCTGAACGCTACGAGTTCCTGACCCCACTGTACAAGCGGGTTCGTATTGCCGACGCCGTCGAGGCGTTGCAGGGGGCTGACATCGTTGGCTTCAGCACCTATGTCTGGAATGGCCGCATCTCGCTTGAGATTGCCCGACGGCTCAAGGAACTGAAGCCGGGTATTGTCATTGTCTTCGGCGGACCGCATGTACCCGACCAGCCCGAATCCTTCCTGCGCTCGTATCGTCAAATTGATCTTGCGGTGCACAACGAGGGTGAGCGGACATTCCTGAAGCTGCTCGACTCCTTTCCAGACCGCACTGCCTGGGAGACCATGGCGGGTGTCAGCATGGTCAAAGCCGATGGCACCTTTGTGCGAAATCCCAACATTGATCGCGTTCGCGACCTCGACGAGATTCCGTCGCCGTTCCTTGAGGGTGCCTTCGACGCCATCATGGAGGCCAATCCCAGCGAGAGCTGGATTGGGCTTTGGGAGACCAATCGCGGTTGTCCCTTCCGCTGTACGTTCTGTGACTGGGGATCGGCGACCGCTGGCAAAGTGACCAAGTTCGGAGAGCAGCGCCTGTTCTCCGAAGTCGATTGGTTCGCGCAGAAGAAGATTGAGTACATCTTCTGCTGCGATGCCAACTTCGGAATCCAGAAGCGCGACGTCGATATCGCGAACTACGTTGCCGACATCAAGAAGAAGTCCGGCTACCCTGTCGCGCTGTCGGTGCAGAACACAAAGAATGCGACTGAACGGGCGTATCTTACCCAGAAGATTCTGTCCGACGCGGGCCTCAACAAGGGCGTGGCGCTGTCGATGCAGAGTGTCGACATGCCAACGCTTGAGGCAATCAAGCGCGACAACATTTCGCTCGGCACGTACATGGAGTTGCAGCGCCGCTTCACACGCGACAAGGTTGAGACCTACTCGGATCTCATCCTGGGTCTGCCGGGTGAGACCTACGAGTCTTTCGTAAAGGGCGTCGACCTGTTGATGGAGAACGGCCCGCACAACCGTATCCAGTTCAACAACCTGTCGATC
>SXGS01350757.1_pt1 | contig 22705 bp, 22 predicted proteins | sample 3174681 | NCBI WGS metagenome assembly SXGS01 (sample SAMN11356861, study PRJNA531348) | freshwater metagenome | isolation source: freshwater sample F1-80 | place: China: Fuxian Lake, Yuxi | collected 2017-12-25
GAACTCGTGTGGAAACTTGCTGAGCGCCGAGTCCGGCAACCCGACCAGGTCCAGGAGTTCGCGTACCCGCTGCTCCTGGGTGGTGCGGTTCCCGATCCGATGAATCTGCAGCGGCTCCAACAGAGTGGCGCGGATGGTCATCCGCGGGTCCAGCGACGAGTAGGGGTCCTGGAAAATGATTTGAAGCTCGCGGCGCACTTTACGCAGCGCCTCGGGTTTGACTGCCAGGAGGTCCTGCCCGTGAAACCGGATCTCCCCGCGGGTGGGCGCGATCAACCGGAGGATACAGCGCGCCACGGTGGTCTTTCCGCACCCGCTTTCACCCACCAGGCCGAACGTCTCGGCGGGTTGGACCGAGAAGGTCACGTCGTCCACGGCGCGCACTCCCCCCGAGCCCCCGCTCTGCCGGAAGGAGAACGCAGAAGTCGCTGCGTACGTCTTGACCAGCCCGTTCACCTGAAGCAGAGGTTCGGGCATGACTGCCCCTGTCATGCCTCACCCAGATCGGGGAGGAGAACTTCCGCACCGCCGGCTTGAGAGGCAGGTGGGAAGATGGCGGCGCGGGCCGCGCGGGCCTCCTCGAACCGGGCAAACAGGGCGTCTGCCGAGTCCGCCTCCAACGCTGCACGGAATGCCGCCAACCCTGCTTCAAACTCCTGCAGCACTTCCAAGAGTGCCTCGCGATTGGTGACGCAGATATCACGCCACATCTCCGGGGATCCGCCGGCAATTCTCGTGGTATCCCGAAATCCGCCGGCGGCGAGGAGGCGCAGCACCTCGGGCGGCGGCTCCGAGCCCGAGGCCGCGGCAGTCGCCAGCGCGGCCGCCACCACGTGCGGCAGGTGGCTGATCCGAGCCACTGCCCGGTCATGGACCTCCGGCTCGAGGACCACATCGCGCGCGCCCAGCGCGTGAATCAGTTGCTGCATCCGAGCCACACACGCAATTGGGGTAGCGATCGTGGGAGTGAGGGCCCAGGTTGCGCCCTCGAAGAGCGTCTCTTGCGCGGCCAGTACCCCGGTTTGCTCCGACCCGGCCATCGGGTGGCCGCCGAGGAAGTGGACGCTTTCGGGGAGCAAGCCCGGAATCGTATGCGCCAGTACCGCCTTCGTGCTGCCGACGTCGGTGACGAGTGCGCCGGACGCCAGATGTGGGCCGATTTGTTTCGCCAGCAGGGGGATAGTGCGGACCGGCGCACAGAGCACCACCAGTTCAGCATCCGCCACACACATGGGGTCGAGACCGCCGTCGTCGAGCGCCTCCAGTTGTCGGCCCTCGTCCAGCGTCACGCGCCGTCGCACGAGCGCGACCACGCGCCGGGCAAGTTTTCGGCGACGCAGTGCCATGCCGAGCGAGCCGCCGATTAACCCGAGCCCGGCGATAGCGACGGTATCAAACATAGAGGAACCGGCTAACGACCACTCGCGCTGTCGTGGATTACCTGCTCCAGAGCGGCGATGAACCGCACATTGTCACCCGGCCGTCCGATAGTCACTCGCAAGTAGGTCGGGAGGCCCAGCGCATCCCCGCAGCGCACGATCACGCCGCGTCGCAGCAGACCTTCAAAGTACGGGCGGGCGGGTGTTCCCATGTCCGCGAGAACGAAGTTCGCGTGCGTCTCGACGTAGGGCAATCCCAGGCGGGCAAACTCGCCGTACAGATAATCACGTCCTTCCGCGTTGGCGCGGCGGCTCCGGACCACCTGGTCCGGGTCTTCCAGACTGGCCAGTGCGGCGACCTGCGCGAGTGTATTCACGTTGAACGGCTGGCGCACCTGCTGGAGCGCGGCGGCAATCTCGGGACGCGCGATGCCGTACCCGATCCGCAGGGCTGCCAGGGCGTAGATCTTGGAAAACGTCCGCAGAACCACCACGTTACGCCCCTGCCGCACATAGTCCAGACCGTCCGGATAGTCCGGATCGTCGGCGTATTCGAAGTACGCTTCGTCCAGCACCACGACCGCCGTCTCGGGACACCGGTCCAGAAATCGTTCCAGCGCAGGTCGCCGCACAATGGTGCCGGTGGGATTGTTTGGATTTGCGATAAAGACCAGGCGCGTACACGGCGTGATGCGGTCGGCAATGGCGTCCAGATCGAACCGGTGCTCGTGGAGCGGCACGGCGATGAACTCAGCCTGATTCAACCCGGCGGCGGCCTTGTATTGAACAAAGGTGGGGGCTCCGGTTACCGTCTGGGCGCCGGGGCCCAGATACACCAGCCCGAGATTGGCGATGATCTCATCGGAACCGTTGCCCAGCACGATCTGTTCCGGCTCCACCTCCCAACGGCGGGCCAGAGCCTGGGTCAGAGTGAAGCAGGCGCCGTCGGGATAGAGCCCGAGGTTGTCGCTCACTGCCGCGGCCAGGGCTGCCGTCGCGCGCGGGGAGGGCCCGAGCGGGTTCTCGTTGCTGGCGAGTTTGATGACGTCCGTCAGCCCGAACTCGCGCTGAACTTCCTCAATGGGTTTTCCCGGCACGTAAGGCCGGAGACGACGAATGTGGTCGGGAATCGCCGGAGGCTGCATGATCGGAGAGCAGGGAGCGGTAGCAGTAGGGCCATCTGCGGGTGCACGCACCAGCAACGGCTATGTTACCACACCGGTGAAGCGTCGCACCAATGCGAGGAGGTCGTCCGGTTCGAACGGCTTGGTGACATATCCTTCGGCGCCGTTCATCGTCGCCTCGGTGATCTGAGCGTCCGAGTCGAGCGCTGTGAGCATGACCACCGGGATGCGGGTCGTGCGGTCACTTGCTTTCAGCAGGCGCAGCGTATCCATCCCATCTACCTCGGGCATCATCCAATCCAGCAAGATCAGGTCCGGCTGCTCCTGCCGCGCCAGGGCGACACACGTCACGGCATCCACGGCCTCGACCACCCCGAAGCCCTCGTTTCGGAGCAGCAGTGTGCAGAATTCGCGCACGGAAGGATCATCATCCGCGACCAGGACCTTACTCATCGTCTGCCGTTTCCCCCTGCGGCACCACGTTCCGCCGCCCGAGCGTTTCCTCAATCGTGTGGATCAGATCGGCAGGCTCGAAGGGCTTGGTCAGATAGCCATCCACTCCTAACTGTACCGCCCGTTCCACATCGGAACGTTGGGCGAGCGCCGTCAACATCACGACAGGAATCCCTTCCCAACGCGGTTCAGTACGCAGCCGTTCAAACACCATCCAGCCATTCAGGCCGGGCATCATCACATCGAGCAAGATGAGGTCCGGCGCGACGCCCCGGGCGAGCGCCGAAAAAGCGCTCGGCCCGTCCTCTGCCTCCAGGACGTCGTAGCCTTCGGTTCGGAGCATCAGGCCGATGAAGAGCCGGTTCTCCGGTTCGTCCTCGACCACCAGTATCCGCGCCATCCGCCGGATTGCCTCATCTTTCATGGGAGTGAGCCCTTTCAAGAAGCGCCGCCGCGCGCCGCTCTCGTCGTGCCTCTCTCGTGCCGCCGTCGTCAGGATGCCCCGGGCAGGGTGAACGAGACCTGGGTGCCGCTTCCGAGTTCGCTCTCGATCCAGATTCGCCCGCCGTGAGCTTCCACAATGTTCTTCACAATCGCCAGACCCAGTCCGGTTCCCCCGGTCTTCCGCGTGACGACCTTCTCTACCTGGTAGAACCGATCGAAGACCTTGTCCAGTTCGTCGGCCGGAATGCCGCAGCCGGAGTCGCGCACACGGCACAGCACGCTTCCGTTTTCTCGCGCCAGCAGCACGTCAATGTGGCCTTCCCGGTCCGTAAACTTGAGCGCGTTGCTGATCAGGTTGGTGAACACCTGTGCGATACGCGGTTCGTCACCCAATGCCGTCAGCAACACCGGATCTTCTTCCGTCCGCGTCGCCACCTGGATGCTCCGCTCCGTCGCCTGGGGACGCAGGTCCTCGATCACCCGATCCGCGATCCCCCGAACCGACACCGGCTCCTTCTTCATTTCAATTTTCCCGCTTTCAATGCGGGAAACGTCGAGAAAGTCGGAAATAATCGCAGACAATCGCCGCGCCTGCCGGTGGACAGACTCGAGGGCCGGGCGCTGCCCCTCGCTCACGGGACCGAGGCGCCCGGTCAGGATGTAGGACGAGAAGCCGAGAATGGAAGTGAGTGGTGTGCGCAGTTCATGCGACACCAGCGAGATGAAGTCGCTCTTCATTTCATCAATGATGCGCTCTCGGGTGATGTCATGGATGTGCAGTAGCCGCCCGTACGAGCGTCCACCGGGAGTGCGCACCTGCACTTCGCGCAACTGCAGAATCTGCCGCTGGGGCGCTTCGAATTCGAATTCGCGGGCGCCTTCATCTTCCTCGGCGGCCGCGAGGCAGCGCCGGAGCACTTCCGCCCCGTCCGCGGGCAGGGCGCCGATCTCGAATGGCTCGACAGGCAGGTTCTCCGGCGGCAAGTGCAGCAGACGGATGGCAGACGGGTTGAGGAAGGCCACCCGTCCGCTCGACTCGAGCATGACCAGTCCATCCGGGCTGGAATTCGCAATCGCTTCGATGCGCGCCTTCTCGGCAGCGAGTGTGTCGTGGCTTTGCTGGAGTTCGGCTTGCCCCGCCTGGATCGCATCCGCCATGTCGTTGAAAGCGAGCGACAGCCGGGCCAGTTCATCGTCGCCGCGGACCGCAGTGCGCTCTGAGTAGTCCCCTGCCGCCAGCGCCTGGGTGCTCTTGACCAGACGGTTGATGGGCCGCACTAGTGAACGCGCTGCCAGCGTGGCCAGTCCGAGCGCCAGGATGAGCGCCAGGGGAATCAGGCCGGCGGAATAAACTTGCATCTGCCGGGCCACACGTCCGGCCCGTTGTGCTGCAGCCTGTTCCATCTGGTAGGTGAAGCTGTTCGTTTTCAGATCGAGGGATGTGCGCATCTCCCGCTGAGCCCGGGCGGCGCCGGTCGCAGCATCATCCTTCATCTGCTGCGCCACTTTCCTGGCCACTCCCCGCAACGTGGTCTGAAGCTGCTGCCGGGCGTCGGGAAGGTGTTGTTCGCGCTCCTCCCGCAGATGGGCTGCAACCTCGCTGACCAGCGTGTCGCGCTGCGCCACCATCTTGCCGCGTGCGCTTTTCAAGAGTTCGCGGTTGGCGCGCTTCGCACGTTCCTGATCGGTTTGGGTGAGGGCCCTTGCCTCACCCCCCACCGCCGCGACAGCGTCTTTCCAGGACGTCGTGATCCCTTCCTGGAACTCCCGCACCGGGCGGTAGATTTCTTCGTCGGACTGCACGACGACCGACCAGCAATTTCCCAGGTCCTTCCAGTACCGGGCAGCGCCATGCCGCCGGAAACCGTCGGAGGTGGTATAGGAGAAGAAGAACGACTTGCGGGCGTACTGGTCTGTATCCTTCTTTTTCGGGAGGCGCTCCAGAATTGCCCGGGCGGGGCTGTTGATCTGATCGGGAACAGTCGAGCTAACGACTTTGCCGTCCCCTCCCTCCACCACGAGCAACTCCATACCGGTCGGGGCGTCCACCCGTGCGGGTTCGACGACGTGCTCGAGCTCAAAGTCCACCACCACGAAGGATGTGGGGGTTTTCAACGTCATTCGCGTCGCCTCGTCGCCGTCCATCACCGCATCTTGCGACAGGGGAAGTTTGTGAGCGACACGAATGATCCAGTGGCGACTGCGTTCGTCCCACCGTACGGGCTCGCGGATCCACGGGCTGGAGGACTCGAAGAGGCGGTGGCGCGTCGGAGTCGCTTCCCAGTCTTCATCACCGATCGCCGCCTCCGTGTCGGGAACGCGCGTCCACTCATCGCCCGTCTCGCTCACCAGCACGACGCGCACGATGTTGGGGCGGGCGGTCGGGTTCTTCAGCAGGCGATTGAGGATTGGCCGGGCGCCGTCTCGATCCCGGATGCCGACGGAGAGAATCGCCGGTTGGAGGCGGAGGATGAGTTCTGCGGTGAAGGTTTCGGTGTAGTCGAGGATACTGGCGGCGCGCCGATCAGCGGGAGCCTCCCACAGACGATCGAATGACTTCCGCAAGTCGCCTTCGAGCCGGGGGGTGGTTTGGGCGAGACGAGCTTCCATGTTCTGCTTGAACGTGCCGCTCAGTCCATCCAGCGCCCGGGTATTTGCCTGCTGCTGCGCCTGCAATGATTGCGAAAGGGCCGTCTCGCTGACTTCCAGCAGCCCGTGGATGCCGTTTCCCACGGACTTCTCTACCCGCGCACTCATCCGAGTAGTGCTGTCATCCAGGCTGAGATTGCTCACCCGGGCAGCGTCGTCGGAGGTGGTTTGCAGGTGCAGTTGCGAACTCTCCACCATGGTGTCCGCAGCCCGCTGGAATTGTTTGGAAGACTGTTCGTTGAAGGCGCTGGCTGCATCGCTCAGCGCGCGGCGGCCGGCTTCAGCCACGGCGTTGCCGCTCCCGAGGATCCCATTCCACCCGCGCACTGAAAGGAGAATGCCGCTCACCAGGAGGGGGACGGTGGTCATCATTCCAAACAGGAAACTGAGGCGCAGCCAGAGGGGAGCCCTGGTCCACCAGCGTCCTACCATAGCTGCATCTCCATCGTTGTGAGAACTATGACCAGCGCGTCGTGTTTCGCTGGAAGGATACTGCAAACCGAGGGACGACGGAACTCAAACCGGCGGATCAAAAACAACGGGTAGCCCGAAATCAGCAACTTGCCCTAGTTCCGGCCGTCAGACTCGGGGTTGCGCACTTCTACCTGATAATCGCTGACCTGGATCCGCTGCACCTGCCGGTCGGCACACAGTTCGGCAACCAGGTAATAGGAACCCGCTGGCACGCCGGAGGTGTCCCAGCGGAACTCGTTGCGCACATCGTCCAGCCAGCGCGCCTGCCACGGATCCACGTAGACAGTGGAGAAGTCTGCGCTGCCGGAGAGCGTCAACAGGCCGGTGCGCAGGAGGTTGCGATCACCTGGTCGAATGTTCAGTTGACTCACACAACAAAGAACGTTCTTGCGCGCCTCGTCGAATACCCGCAGCCGGAGTTCCACGTCTCGCGGGTGGGAGCGAATCCCGATCTCAAACCAGTACCATCTGCCCGGCAGCAACTGGGAGGTGGCAATCGGCGGTCGCACAGCAAGCCCGTTCTCGCGGAGGGCGAGCCCATCCTTGTCCGCCGTGAGCTGATAGGCGGATCCATTCGGCTGGGTCCTAAACCCGAGAGCAAAGCGACTCAGAACCCCACGCGGGCGGACCAGAGCGGAAATCACTACATCGCGCTCGGTCGGTTGCAGTCCGATCAGCGCGCTACCGTCGCGCGGACCGACGACGAAGGCCCGGTCCTGCTCCCGGGCCACTTTCCAGTCGAATGCGAAGGGGCCATCCGCTCGCCAGTTAGCACTCAGCCCGCGAGTAAAATCGTCCGCGAAGAGCGACACCATACGCTGGCGCTCGGAGCCGTCCTGCTGGCGGGAATAGTACCAGGTAACGCTGGGGATGTGCCCTGCATTGGGAATGGCGACCGGCGAGTCCAGCCAGCGCACCGTGTAGGAGCCCGCCTCCGCGATCCGAGCATCGGGGGGCCCAAAGCTGAACAGCCCCACCTGACCCAGAACCGGCAGGCAGGCGAGTGTAGTCCCCAACACTGCTGCGACGACGCTCACACGGGTGGACCAGCGCATCGTTCTCCCACCCTCTGAATGCGGGCAGAATTTGTTCGAAGAAACGTCCGGCCGAAGCACGGCCGGACGTCCTATCTAGATATTACCCGATCCGCGCAGTCGGAGTACGTTGTGCCGTGCGGGAGTTCTTATAGAGATGGTTAATTACCGACCATCTTGTAACCCACGCCATGCACCGTCATGATCCGCTTGGGATCATCGGCATCGTCCTCGACCTTGGCGCGAAGGCGGCGGATGTGGGCATCAATGCCGCGCAGGTCAATCGCCTCGTTCTCCCCCCACACCAGGCGAAGGATGTCGTCACGGGTGAGCACCTTGCCGGCGCGTTGAGCCATGCAGTAGAGCAGGTTGAACTCGAGACGGGTCAGGTTCACCTGACGCCCATGCAGCCAGACTTCGTGACTGGCGGGCTCAAGGCGCAAATCTCCCACCTGGACCGGCTTATCGCGCTGCAGGCCGTCGCCCACCATCGAAGCACGCCGTAGCTGGGCGCGGATGCGGGCCAGCAGTTCTTCCGGCTCGAACGGTTTAGCCAGGTAATCGTCGGCACCGGTGTCCAGTCCGGCGACTTTGTCTTCCGAGGCCGTCTTGGCCGTGAGCATGATGATCGGCACCGTGCTGAACTCGCGGGTGCGCCGACACACTTCCAGGCCATCCATCCCGGGAAGCATCCAGTCCAGGATGACCAGGTCCGGCCCCATTTTCCGGAGCATCTCCAGGCCGAGGGGACCATTCCCTGCGGAAAGGACATCATAGCCCTCAGAGCGCAGGATCATGGTGAGCATCTGTTCGGTATCCGGATCGTCCTCGACGACGAGAACTCGCTGTGGCGACATGTCTTGTCTCTCCTTACTCTAAATTGTACCCTGCACACCGCACAATGGTAGTACCTGCTCCAAATTTTGGGGCGCTTCCGGGGGGCGCGATGTCTCCCTCGGAGTGTCAATCGGGGGCATCGGGACTGATTCCGACTCGCCGGAGGGAGAACAAGCCCTGCACCCAACTGAGCGTATCTCAACCAGGAGTTGTTGCGTCTTTTCCTGATCTCTTCGCAGTACGTGGCCGTGTGGAACGAACACTGCGCCCTGCGCGGACCGTCCGGCAAGAACCGAACCCACCGCGATAAAACCCAGGGGCGAAAAGTAACCGGAGATGGGCGCGCAGCGTCGCGTGGGGGGTAGGAAGCATCGTGCCGCATTCGGATCAGTCACTCGAAGCAGATCCGGTCGAGGAACGACCGGACGGTGGGGAGCTCCCTACCTGGGAAACAGCGGAACTCCCCGCACCAGTCCCCTTCGGCTGGAAGAACGTGCTGCAATCCATCGGGCCGGGCATCATCGTGCTTGGCGGAAGCATTGGGACAGGTGAGTGGCTGTTGGGTCCCGCCGTCACGGTTAAGTTCGGCGGCCAGATGCTCTGGCTGGCCACGTTGGCGATCGTGTTCCAGTCGTTCCTCAACACGGAGTGCATCCGATACGCGCTGTATTCCGGCGAACCGGTGTTCACGGGCTACCTGCGCTGCCGCCCCGGTCCGCGCTTCTGGTCCGGCGTCTATCTGATTGCGGACATCGGCATGTTTTTCCCGGCGTTCGCGGCCAGCATCGCCTCCCTGCTCCTCGCCGCGTGGCTCGGAGTCGGCAAGATCCCGGGACCGGAGCACAAGTGGGTCATCATGTGGCTCGGGATCGTGGTTAGCCTGCTGTGCTTTGTGCTCATGCTGTTCGGCGGCAAGATCTACAACATGCTGCTGGGCTGTATGTCGGCAAAGGTGATCTGGGTGCTCGGCTATCTGGCGTTCGTGGACCTGGTGCTGGTGCCGCTGGATACGTGGAAGATCCTGCTGCGCGGGTTCTTTTTTCCTTTCGACCAGAACGGATTGATGATTCCGGACGGGATGCAGTTGAAGGACTGGGCCACCATCGCCGGCTTTGCGGCCTTCGCCGGGGCAGGGGGGTTGAGCAATGCTACCTTCAGCAACTACGCGCGGGAGAAGGGATGGGGAATGGGCGCGCTGGTGGGTTCGATTCCATCCGCCGTGGGTGGAATCGAGATCGCCCTGGCTCCCCTGGGCAAGGTGTTCCGGGTGAACCCCGCCGCGATGGAGCGCTGGAAGGCCTGGTGGCAATACGTCCACTTTGACCAGTACGTGATCTGGGTGCTCGGCTGCTTCGCGGGGATCATCCTTCCTGCTGCGATGTCCCTTCAGTTCGTCAAGTTGACCGGCGACGCGGGCAATATGCAAATCGCGTCCATGCAGGCCCAGGGGATTGCCGATTCGTTCCCCGGCCAGCGACACTTGTTCTGGAATCTGACCCTCTTCACCGGCTTCCTGATCGTCTGGTTCACGCAGGTGCAGGTGCTGGACCACGTTACCCGCCGCTGGACCGACATCCTGTGGACCGGAAGCGACCGGGCGCGCGAGACTTCGGGCGGCAGTGTCAAGCGCATCTACTACCTGATCGCCGGGTCCTACGCGGTGCTGAACTGTGTGATGCTGGTGGTGTTCACCGTGTTCGGCAAGACACCGGCCCAGATCCTGATCCTGACGGCAGTGACGCAGGGGTTCGCCATGTGCATGACGAGCTTCCACACATTCTATGTGAACCGCCGCTTCCTCCCGCAGTCCCTGCGCCCCGTCTGGTGGCGGGAGGTGGGCCTGCTTCTGTGTGGTATCTTCTATCTGGCCACTACCGGGATGGCGGTGGCCGGACAGTTGCTGTCCCTTGGAAAGTAGTCGGACAGACGCAGGGCTAAGGAGACCAAGAACATTGATCGAGCGCAGCTTCGTGATGATTAAGCCGGACGGGGTCCGGCGCGGGTTGACCGGGGAGTGCATCCGCCGGTTCGAGCAGCGGGGCTTGAAGGTGGTTGAGTTGAAGATGCTCACTGCCGGCCGCGCACTCGCCGAGAACCACTACGGCGTGCATCGCGGCAAGCCGTTCTTCGAGAGTGTGGTGGACTTCATCAGTTCCGGCCCGGTGGTCGCGATGGTGATTGAAGGTGAAAGCGCCATTGCGGCAATCCGGCAGATCGTGGGCGCCACACGCCCGCTCGAAGCCGCTCCGGGCAGCATCCGCGGCGATTTCGCGCTGGAGGTCGGCGAGAACATCGTGCACGCCAGCGACGGCGTGGAGACGGCGACGCAGGAGATCGCCCTCTGGTTCGGGCAGGGCTGAGGAGCAACAGCGATGGAGCGCGGGAAGTCCCAGGCCCTCTACGAACGCGCCGTGCGGGTGATCCCCGGCGGCGTCAACAGTCCCGTCCGGGCATTCCGCGCGGTGGGGGGAAATCCCCCCTTCATCGAGCGGGCCCACGGCTCCCGACTCGTGGACGCAGACGGAAACGAGTACATTGACTACGTCCTCTCCTGGGGACCGATGATCCTCGGCCACACACACCCGGCGGTGCAGCAAGCGGTCCATGCAGCCGTGGACAACGGCACGAGCTATGGCGCCCCCACCGAGTTGGAGGTGCGACTGGCGGAGAAAATCACCGCGGCGGCGCCCTCCATTGAGGTGGTACGTCTGGTCAGTTCGGGAACCGAGGCCGTGATGTCCGCGCTCCGCCTCGCCCGCGGGTTCACCGGTCGGGATCGAATCGTCAAGTTCGACGGCTGCTACCACGGTCATTCCGACGGGCTGCTGTCGAAAGCCGGATCCGGGCTCGCCACGCTCGGCATCCCGGATAGCCCCGGGGTGCCGGAAGCCTTTGCGGCCCTCACGCTCAGCGTGCCGTTCAACGACCTGGAGGCGGTCGAACAGACCTTCCGGTCCGGCGGAGACAGCATCGCTGCCGTGGTGGTTGAGCCGGTAGCCGGTAACATGGGCTGCGTGCCCCCCGCGCCCGGGTTCCTGGAGGGTCTCTCCCGGATTACCCGGGAGTACGGCGCACTGCTCGTTTTCGACGAGGTGATGACCGGATTCCGGGTTGCGTACGGCGGCGCCCAGCAACTGTATGGGATCACCCCGGACCTCACTACACTCGGCAAGGTCGTGGGCGGCGGCTTCCCGCTGGCTGCCTACGGCGGCCGCCGCGACATCATGGAGAAGATTGCGCCCGCCGGCCCGGTGTACCAGGCCGGCACCCTCTCCGGCAACCCTGTGGCGGTGTCTGCGGGACTCGCGCACCTGGAGATCCTTGCCCAGGGAGCCGCCTATACCCAGCTTGAGGTTGCCGGCGCCCGGCTGGAAGCGGGGCTCCGCGGGGTGATGGCCGGAGCCGGCCTGCCCTGCACCTTCAACCGCGTCGGCAGCATGTTCACCGGGTTCTTCAGCGACGCTCCGGTGCGCAACTACGAAGAGGCGCGTCGGAGCGATGCGACCCGCTTCGGAGCCTACTTCCGCAGCATGCTGGCGCACGGCGTCTACCTGGCCCCCAGCCAGTTCGAAGCCGGGTTCCTCAGCACCGCCCACAGCGACGATGACATAGACCACACCATCGAAGCAGCGGCCAGAGCTGCCGCGACACTGTAGCGCACCGGGGGCGGGAAATAGAGGAGAGCGCTGGGCGGCCCGGAGCCACAGCGCCGGATCGGCCCAACTCAACCCATTTCCGAACGGAGCAAACAAATGGAAACCTACGAGACGGATCGCCGGAGCCGGGCCGCCCTCTGCACCCGCCCGAATTCCGCAGGTGGGATGCTGTCCTGCCTGAGGCGCTCCCCGTGGATCGCTCCGCTCGCGGCCGCGCTGACGCTGTTCGGTTGCTGCGCCGCGATGGCCGCACTGCAACGCGTGTCCGGCAACCGGGCCGCCCTCTTCCAGAACTACCGGGGTCCCATGAACACGCGCACACCGGATGGGTGGAGCACCACCTCACCCCGGGAGGGAATCGCCCCCCGGTTCGAAGTGGCGGCGGGAGCCGGCCGCGCCGGGAGCGGGGCCCTCGCGATTCAAGGAGGCGGCAACGCAGCCGCCGTGGGTTCCTGGCGGCGGGACTGGTCGCCCGTGCGCGCAGGGGTCACGTATCGCTTCACCGCGTGGCGGCGCGCGGAGGGGGTGGCGTACCCGACACGCAGCCTCACCGCGCGCCTGGTCTGGCTGGATGCACGGGGGCAGCCCGCCCGGCCGCCGGACTATGTGCCGGCGGTTGCATCTGAGGGCGCGTGGACACGCATGGAGCATGTGTGCGTTGCTCCGGAACGCGCACAGACCGTACGCGTCGAGTTGACGCTGGCCTGGGCGCCCGACGCCACCGTCTGGTGGGATGACGTGTCCCTGACGGAGGAAACCCCGTCCGCCGGACGCGTGGTGCGGGCACTGACCGTCTACCATCGGCCCCAGGGCACCGGAGCGGCCGCACGCAGCGTGGAAGAGTTCTGCCGGCTCATGGAACGCGCCGCCGATCAGAAGCCGGATGTGATTTGCCTGCCGGAAGGGGTCACCGTCATCGGGACCGGGAAGTCCTATGCGGAGGTCGCCGAGTCAGTGCCCGGGCCCACCACCACACGGCTGGGCGCCGCTGCCAGGAAGCTCAAGAGCTACATCTGCGCCGGCCTGTATGAGCGCGAGGGGAAGATCCTCTACAACACCGCCGTGCTGCTGGACCGGGAAGGACGCGTGGCCGGCAAGTACCGGAAGACGCATTTGCCGCGCGAAGAGGTCGAAGCGGGCCTGACTCCCGGCAGCGAGTACCCCGTCTTTCAGACCGATTTCGGGAAGGTCGGGATGATGATCTGCTGGGATCTCCAGTTCCCCGAGCCGTCGCGAGCTCTGGCGCTGAAGGGCGCAGAGTTGATCCTGCTACCGATCTGGGGCGGGAGCGACATTCTGGCCCGGGCCCGCGCTATGGAAAACCACGTTTTCCTCATCACCTCCAGCTACGACATGAAGACCTTCATCGTGGACCCGAAGGGTGACGTCGCCGCGGAAGCCACCCGGGAACAGCCGCTCGCGCTGGCCGAACTCCACCTCGACCGGAAGATCGTACAGCCCTGGCTGGGCGACATGCGTACTCGCACCTGGAATGAACGCCGCGCCGACCTGCGCGTGGATGGACCGTAGCGGATTCGGCTTTCGGCGCCGCTTCCGGGGCGGGCAAACACGCCCCGGCGGGAGCCGGGACCGTACCGGGGGGTGTTTCCGGGGCCTGGAAGTGCATCCAGGTCCCGGAGAGGAACCCGGATTACATCACTCCCATTTTGGGGTTGGATCCATACTGATTTTCGCCCGGAGTACCTTCCTGCGCGAGGAACACCAGGTAGATGATCGGCCCGGCAATCGGGATCAGCACGAGGAGAAGGAACCACGCGCTGCGATTGGTGTCGTGAAGGCGACGCACTCCAGCGGCGAGACTGGGGAGGGGACCAGTCTCGCCAGCTTGTACCGCCCCCCCGGACAATGGTTTCGCTGAGCGCATCTGCCCGTCGTACAGCAGATCAGAGCCAGCGGCCGGTGATGGCGGCGCCCAGAATCATGATGAGGATGACCAGGACCCCCGCAATCGGATAGGTTTGCGTGCCGATCAGCCAGGCGGGACCGCGGTAGTGGAGGAAACAGCGGTGAATGCCGATGGCCAGTATCCCCCCGCTGTGCAGTCCCATCGGGAACCACAGGCACCCGGTCTTGACGAAGGCGACGCCGAGCCAGATGCCAAGTACCGCCAGTCCGATCGAGGGCCAGTAGATGCGCACCCGGCGGATGTAGTGGGCAGCCGAGAAGAACACCGCACTGAGCGGCACCGCCAGCCAGGGATCGGCCGCTCCGAGGAGACCGTACAGGATAATTCCCCGGAAAATGGGCTCTTCGATGGAGACGACCGTGAGGGAACTCAGGGCGGAAAGGCCGGACTTCAGCCAGGCCTTCTTTGCCGGATAGCGTGGTTGGAAGTGCAGCCAACCGGCGCGCCATTCCGCCCAGTAGACTACCCCGAAGATCCCTAGCCCGAGGGCCTGTCCTTGCAGGAACTGATAGACACGGTCGGGGCGGAAGAATGGACCGTAGTAGGCAGCGGGGGTGACGCCGATCAGGAAGGGATAGAGGAAAATCGCGCTGACCAGCGTCGTCTGGAGCACCACCTTCAGTGCAAGTTTGAGCGACTTTGGCTGCTCACTCGACGCACCGAAGGTCCACTGAAACGGCTCCTTGCGCACCGCCAGCACGATCGTCTGGAGCAGGAAAAGCGTGCCCAGTATTCCTCCGAGATAGACAAGAACTCCAAACCCCATCCGGTCCTATTGCTCCACGCCGAGGTGTCGGCTCCAACGCTTGTCGAGCCAGAACTGCCACATTTCGGGGTGCTCACGCACGCGGGCTTCAAATTGATCGGCCCAAAGTTGAGCCACACAGGCGACCGCGGCATCGCGATCGAGGGCGGGATCCAGCGTGAGTGGGGGGTCCAGCCGGAGATCGTAGCGCCCCGCCTCCCAGTGATAGGTTGCCCCGAGGAACACGGCGTCCGTCCGCACCGCCAGGTAAAATGCGCCCGCGGGCAGCCAGGTCTCGCGTCCGAAAAGCCGGACGCAAGTCCCGGACCCGGCGCTTCGCACGAGATCCGGGGTGATCCCCAGGATGCGGTTTTGCTTCAACACTCCGAGCGCGGCCGCCATCTCACCCAGACCGCGCGCCCGCCCCTTCCCGCCCGGGCGATAGACGGTTTGCACCCCCAGCGATGCATACCAGCGTTGTTTGATCGCCTCGTACTCCGCGTCGGGTGATTCCCGCACCAGAAACGTGATCGGGAAGTCCTGCCCGAGCACACCTGCCATGACTTCGTGTCCCACAAAGTGGGGGCTCACCAGGAGGGCGCCTTTGCCGCGTGCGAGTGCCGCACGGACTCGATCGCGGGCGTCCGGCCGGATGGCCCATTCGCCGGCGAAGCCACCGCGCCGGGCGCCGGAGCGTATGACGGCGGTCCCGTAGGCAGTCAGGTCTGCCAGGCGGCGAAAGTAGCGGTCCACAGCGCCCCGGGGAACATTCTCCGGTCCCAGCGCGGCGCCCATTCCGCGACGCACGCGATCCCGCCAGCCCGGCACGAGGGACAGCGCCAGGGCCGTAGCGGGCCGCATGGCGGATACCATCGGCAGGGGGAGATGCTCGACCGCGGCGATGAGGGGGGGGAGCAGGCGCGCCCGGAGGCTCCGCCGCACCGGCTCAGATGTAGCCGGTCGAGCCATCAGGGCGCACCGGGCACGTCCGCTGCCAGTGATGGAATTCGTCCTCTTGAAGTGCATCCTCATTCACTTCAATGCCAAGTCCGGGCCGGTCACGGATTTCGATGTAGCCATCCTTGGGGAGATAAGGATCGTCCACCCAGTCTTTCCAGAGCGCGTTGGTGGGGTCAATGAACTCCAGGATCTTGAAGTTGTGGGTGGCAGCCGCGAAGTGCACGTTCACCGCCGTGGCGATGGGACCCATCGGGTTGTGCGGAGCGATGGAGATGTAGTGCGTCTCCGCCAGTGCCGCAATCTTGCGCATCTCCAGCAGGCCGCCGCAGACACAGATGTCCGGCTGGATGATGTCGGCCCCTTCCGCCTCGATCAGGTCGGCAAACTCCCACCGGGTGTAGAGACACTCCCCGGTGGCAAGTGGAACCTGCATCTGCTGCCGCAGGCGGGCCCAGGAGGGGGTGTGCTCGGGTCGCAGCGGCTCTTCGTAGAAGAAGGGGTCGTAGGGCGCGAGAGCATTGGCGAGTTGCAGCGCCCGTACCGGTTCGAAGATTTTCGCGTGGGGGTCGAAGGCAAACTCCCAGTCGTCCGGCGTTCCGGCGCGAATCGCCTCGAAGAACTCGGCCGCCGCGCGGCAGACGCGTCCCCAGCGGCTCGCGTCCGGATCCACACGAAACGGGCTGAGTTTGAACGCTGTGTAGCCCCCGAGAGCGTGGAATCGCCCGGCTGCGTCAACTACTTCGGCTGCGGACTTCCCGCCGATGCCGTGGTAGACGCGCACCCGGTCCCGGACGTGGCCTCCGAGCAGCATGTAGACGGGGAGCCCTGCCGCCTTACCGCTGATGTCCCAGAGCGCGTGTTCGAGGCCGGAAATCGCGGCCAGCCCCGTCCCGCCCGGCGGAAAGCGGAACTGCTGGTGCGTCTTCATCATCAGGTATTCGATGCGGCGCGGGTCCTCCCCCACAAACCAGTGGGCGAGATATTCGACAATCGGCCGTACGGAAAGATCCGGGCCGATGGAATATGCTTCGCCCCAACCGGAAATCCCCTCGCTGGTTTCGACCTTGATGAGGTTCCGATTCCGCGTGCCGATGGAGGGGAGGAATGTCTTGATGGCGGTGATCTTCATGCTGCGCTACCTCAGGGCGACTCACAGTTCGCCGTACTCCCTGCCCGGGGCCTTCCCATCCACGATCGGGCGCCGGTTCTCGCTGCAATCGCCGGCGCGTCGGTATCCACGGGTAGCACCCGTGTAACACAAGAAAACTGCGCCACTACGGCTTCTCTGCCAGCAGTTTGTCGCCTTCCGGGTCCCCGGCGTCGTTCACACCGGGGATCACGCGGAATACCAGCGCCTGCGATTGCACCCGCAGCCCTGGAAACGGCAGCATCGGATTCTGCACGGTGTAGGAGGCGCGCAGGAGCTGGTGGGTTTCCCGATCCAGGAAGTAGATCACCTGGGCCTTCACGATCTCCTGCTCAGTGGCGCCGAACGTGGTCGGGAACTCCATCCGAAGCTGCACGCGGAATGCCGGCCGTCCGCCCACGGTTTCCACTCCCACCAGTGTTGAGGTGGTCTGGATGATGCCGCTCTTCAGCAGAGGATTGGGGATCGGCACGGTCCAGCTCTCTCCAACCTTGACCGGCTTCGGGGGCACCGGCATGGACTGGAGCGCAATCAGGGACTTGTCGTACCGCTGGGTGAGCGGGTTGATGGCCGGGTTGGTGCGGGCGAGCACAAGCCCATTGCGGCCCACGGTCAGGGAAACGGGCTTGACTTCCGCGCTCTTCGCGGCGACTGCCTCGTCATTGATGACGGCGGCGAAGCGCTCGTCACTCTGATCGTACGTGACGTTGCCCTCGGGAGAAACCTGCCGGATGTCGTGGCGGGACGCACTCTTCAGCGTGATCTTGAGGTCTTCGCTGTCGTCCGGCATGCGGCCGGTGATGCGGATGTACGTGCGAAAGCGCTGCACCTCGCCCGGCCGGGCAGAATAGGTCCACTGGTAGGCCTCGCCGCCCTGCGCCCGGGCTTGCGGCGCCGCGGGTGCCCCGATCACGCCGCCCAGCAGTACCCAGACCGCCAACACCCGCCATTGTTTCATTTGCCGCTGCATGCCGTGACTACTCCCCGTCGCTGCACCGGGCCGCACCGCGCGCCTCGGCCCGGCTCCCGGAACCTGCTTGCCCGGGCTTCCGGCGCTCTTGTTGGGGATCGGGCGGACCGATCCCTCCGTCTCCCGAGCTACGATTCGGAGTTTCCGGTCAGTGAGGCGCTTCGAGCAGGCTCAGGGCGGGACCGACGATCCACCTCGGTTCCTGGAAGAGCCGGGCGAACTCAACCGGCGTCACGTCGCGGAACTCGTGCATCCCCTCCTTCGCCGGGTCGCCCATGTCGCGCAGTTGTTTGCGCAGCGTGGCGCGAAGAAGCGGATCGGCGCCGTGGCTGAGGAGCAGGCGCGTCAGGGCATCGTTCTTTGCTCCCATCGTAATCACAGCGTGAAAGAGCGGGGTGTGATTGCTGAACCCCGAGGCGTCGGGGGCGGCGCGGGCATTCGGATCGGCGCCCTGCTCCAGCAGCCAGGCCGCCGTGCGCACGTCAGCGTACTCGACGGCAAGATGGAGCAGGGTGCCCCCCGCCACCGGCACCGCGGTCAGGCCTACGTTCCCTTCGCCGCAGACCTCGGGCGCGTAGATCTCCGTTTCCGAGAAGTGCCGGGAGAGCAGGCCGGGATCGCGTTCCAGCCACCGGGCGAGCAGGTCCAGCCGCCCCTGGTGCAGCGCCATCACCGGAGTATCGGGGAGCCCCAGACCGTGCTCCGCCAGTGCGGCCAGACACCCGTGACGCCCCGCAGCGTCGCGGCAATAGGTGCCGACCAGCATGGACAGGGGATCGCCGTACTTCGGGGAGATCGCCTGGGGATCCGCTCCGTGGGCCAGGAGCCAGCGGAGCGCCCCGGGCTGGAGTGTCTCGCACGGAGCGAAGAGGATCGGGTAGTTCCCGTTCCAGAGAGCGTTTACGTCGGCGCCGCACTCGTACAGGAGTTCCATCATCGGGATGCGCGCGTCCCCCAATGCGGCACGCATCAGCGGGCCGTCACCTCCCTGGTGCACGTCGGAACCGTGGTCCAGCATCCACCGCGCCATTTCCAGGCGGGTGGGCGAAGGCGGACCGCCCGGTACGCGGCACTCGGCTACCCAGGTGAGCGGCCCGTTATTCGCGTACCCCAGCGGCGCCCGGTGCAACTCCGGGTCCCGGCTGAGCAGGGCCTGTACCTGCCCGAGGTCTTCAGTGTTGATGGCCGTGCGCAGCGCCTCGACCTGTGGGGTGATTTCCATCGTGCAAATCCTCTCCGTTGCTGTGCCTACCCCAATATAGTCGGTACCGCGGGGGGAGAGGGTGATGTCCGTTCGGAGGGGCGCTGCCCACCGATACGGGCGCAACGAGCGCGGAGTCTCGCGTGCGCATTGGACCAGGCTCACCGGACCCCGTAATCGCCAGTCGCGAACTCTCCCGGGAACGCCGCCGTCCCGGCGGCCCCCCCGACGGGTACGCATCCGGAAGCGGCAAAAGTCGTGGGAACTGTGCCTGCCGTCCGCGCATTTCGATGATCAGCAACGACGCACACTGCCTCCAACGATGGAGGCTGGAGACACCACGATGATCAGCACACAGAAGACCGCCCTGGGGATTTGCGCCCTCACCCTCGCCGGAATCGGATTTGCCCTGTTCCGCCCCGACACACTGATTGTGAACAAACAGGTGAACGAGGCGCTGCCGGTCGCCGGCGCCTCCCGGCAGGTCCAGGCTTTGGAGATGGGTCAGTTCCGCTCGGGCGCACACAAAACCACCGGCGCCGCCGCAATCTTGCGCACCGGCGACGGGAATCGCGTCCTGCGCCTGACGCAGTTCGAGACCTCCAACGGCCCGGACGTGCATGTGTACCTGGTGGCGGCGCCCGATGTGAAGGACGACGCCACGGTCAAAACAGCCGGGTTCATTGATCTCGGCTCCATCAAGGGCAACCAGGGCGACCAGAACTACCCGATCCCGGACAGTGTGGACCTCCGGAAGTACCGCACGGTCACCATCTGGTGCGCCCGCTTTGGGGTGAACTTCGGCAGTGCGCCGCTGATGCGCAGCAGTTCCCAGATGGCTTCGGCGCAGATGGCGCGCTGAGACACGGGCAGCAACGAGCACGGGGCGAGGATTTCCGCTCCGTGCTCTTCACTCACTCGCCCAGCGCCAGCTTCAAGTGGGGCGGTGTGTGGCGCCGGTGCGTGTGCCGACGGTGCACGCATCGGTCCACCGGCTCGACTACGCCGCGCTCATCGGGCGACCGTGGACCGTGGTGCGTCCCCGCGGCACTCCGGGGCCTTCCAGCAGGTCCACCGCACGGAACCGCACGTATTCCGTGTTCGAGTTCGGTTCGTCGTTGTTGAGGATCACCATACCGACTTCAATGTCCCGAAAATAGATGAGGAGTCCCAGGAAGCTCCCGACAAAACACTGACCGTGGATGAACTGGTGATCGGGCAGTTCGACGAGGCGCGAAACCATCCCCGTCAGCCGTTCCGGTACGGCGGTGAAGCGTTTCCCGATCTCGGTCAGACAAGCTTCCAGCTTTTCGTCCCTGGCCGGCCGGCATCCATCCAGAATCTCAGGAATGTCGAACACCTGATCGAAAAAGTAGGTTCCGATGTCGGAGAACCTGGTTGCTTCCTGCAAGATCTTCTTCAGGCCCGCCAGAGCTTCCGATACGGAGTGCTCCGGAATTGCGCGCTGGTTGCGCAGGTCTGCAGCTTCCTTCTCGATGTTCTTCGGCCACCCCGGTTTCTTCTTTCGCACAAAGTCCTCCACTTCCCCTGAGCATCGCGACGCAGGCGCTCGTTGTCAGTTCGGCCCCCGCCGGCCGATTCCTGCTCCGTGGTGGGCGCGCTGCTTCCTCAGAAACGAATCGCCTTGAACGCTTCGACCTGAGACCGAATGGCTACCTCGGTGGGCAGGCGTTCCATGCTGCTCGCACCGAAGAAGCCGGCCACTCCCAGAGTGCGTTGGAGCACGTAGGCTGCATCCTCCGGTTCGGAAATCGGGCCGCCGTGACAGAGCACCAGCACCTCGGGATTCACGGCCGCGGCAGCGTCCCGGATTGCCTGCACCCGCGCGGGGCACTCTGCCAGTGTCAGGGCCGAATGGGCGCCGATCGTGCCCTTGGTGGTGAGGCCCATGTGCGCTACCAGGATGTCCGCCCCGGCGCCGGCCATCTGGCGGGCCTCTGCTTCGTCGAAGACGTACGGTGCAGTCAGGAGATCCATCTCCCGGGCGAGGCGGACCATCTCCACTTCCAGACTGTAGCTCATGCCGGTCTCCTCCAGGTTGCGACGGAAGAGGCTGTCCCGGTCAATCAGGCCGACGGTAGGGAAGTTCTGGACGCCGGAGAAACCGAGCCGGGCCAGTTCCGGCAGAAACACGTCCATGTTCCGAAATGGGTCCGTGCCGCAGACTCCCGCCAGCACGGGCACCGATCGGACGATGGTCAGCACCTCGCGCGCCATGTCCACCACGATGGCGTTGGCGTCCCCATAGCAGAGGACGCCGGCCAGGGAACCCCGGCCGGCCATCCGGTACCGCCCGGAGTTGTAGATGATGATGAGATCTACCCCGCCCGCTTCGGCACACTTGGCGGAGATGCCGGTGCCCGCCCCCGCGCCGATGATCGGGCAACCCGATGCCACCTGCGCCCGCAGGCTCGCCAGGATCTCACTCCGGGGAATGCGCACACCCGTCTCCTACTTGAGCGCCTTCGACTGCTCAAACGCCGAGGAGAGGCTGCGGGACCACTTCGCGGCCAGTGCCGCGGTGCTCTTGGCTTTCTCCGCCAGTGCGTCTGCAGGGGTGACGGTGACGACACGCTCACCGTTCAGGAACAACATGATGTTCTTTCCCTGAGGTCGGGTCGCAACCCGCCCCACCCGGCCGCCGAGGTACTTGTTGATGACATTCATCGCCATCACCGCGCGCTGATCCACCGTCTTGCCGCCGGATGCCACCCGGAGACGCATCGGAGTGAACGATCCGCAGTAGACCTCACCCCCCTGCGCCAGGGCTGCCGTCGCCGCCACTCCAACCAGCACCATGCTCCAGAACCATGTTCGCCGCATCATTGCTCCTCCTGACCTCACGCCGATATCGCAGAGACCCGATCAGTTTCCGCCGGGTTCCTGCAAGAATAGTCGGTCGGCGCCACGGCAGAGTTCGACGTCAGTCTTTCCGGCCACGGTCCAGTTGCGCGCGCACCCAGGCTACCTGTTTGGGACTCAGTGCAGGCTGTACGGGGAGGTCGCGGCGGAGGCTGTAGTCGTAACTGGAGGCATCGTACGTGTCGGTGAAGACCGCCTGCAGGTCGAGCAGGCAGGAGTCTCCGTCCCGCAGCGGAATCGGCACGGTCGGGAGCGGGTCCGGCAGATCCCAGGGCCATACCTGGGCGCGGGGGCGCTCCTCCGCCCTGCTGATGACGACGGCATAGTCCGCGTCCGGAAACGGTTCCGCCATCGGCAGGCGCTCCCCACCCCGCAGGAAGTCCAGTTCTACAAGATGGACTTCGCTTCGGAGGAGGCGCGCCCGCTTCGCGAGGTAGGCTCGGCGGCCCTCACTGGTGCGTGCCTTGTTGGCAGGGGAGAGCAGTTCGATCACCGTAACTACCGCCCCATCCGAGGGTTCGCGGATCTCCAGGTAGAGTTGCCGCACCTCTTCCGCATCCGGGAGTGGGAGCAGCAGCGAGAGCGGTGACGAAACCACCGGAGTGGCCCCGCGCGCGATCCCTCCCGCCGCCGCCATCGGTTCCACCACGGTTAGATCGGGCCGGATCCTCCCCGAGCCATTCCACTCAGGGAACCGAGCAGAATTAATCCTCCCACCCGTGAGGAGACACGGCGGCATCTGAGAGGACACAACTGGACGGAATCATGTACGTCATGGTGTTATGGAACTCACTGCCGCCGCCACTGCCCTCCTCCAAGTTA
>SXGS01472578.1_pt1 | contig 22703 bp, 16 predicted proteins | sample 3174681 | NCBI WGS metagenome assembly SXGS01 (sample SAMN11356861, study PRJNA531348) | freshwater metagenome | isolation source: freshwater sample F1-80 | place: China: Fuxian Lake, Yuxi | collected 2017-12-25
ATGGAGGTGCTCCTGTGGAGTGAAGTTTTCAGGAGACTCTTCCACGTCTACCCAACTTCGACCTCAGTCAGAGCTAAACGACATTTTCAGCATACTTCCGAATGGAATCTGTCCGGAGCGACAATCAAATCGCCGTGGGCGGCGAGGCGGGTGGACTCCTGGCGTGAGTCGACTCGTGCTATCCGCTCTGGCGTGACGAGCCGAAGAGACTGGCACGCGGTGCTCCAGGCTCGGAGCGTGATTCGCAGGTAGTCGCCCCGAGAAGGCTCGTAGAGGAAGCCGATGGATCGATGGCCCGCCTGACACAACTGCGTCAGCCCGGAGAGCACCATCTGAGAGGCGTCGTGCGCGACACTGGTGAGACCGGGATCCGGGCAGTGGCCAATCACCACCACTGGAGAGCCCATTTCCCTCAGCAGATTCCAGTTGCGCTCGTCGGTGTCCACCACTCTGAGGAGAGCCCCGTCGCAAGATCTCTGACCGAAATGCTTCCGGAGCGTCTCCACATCCCCCTCCGCATCCTCCACGGCGTCGATCAAGAGCCGGCATCCTCGCGAGGACAGGTACTCCGCCGCGTGACCGACGATCCCGTCTCCGATGGCGTGGGGGGAGTTGGGAGCGGGCCGGGCGGCGACGTAGGCGACCTGGTTAGATCGGTTGGTCCGAAGAGCGCGCGCGGCGGCGTTGGGGCGGTACTGGAGTTGTTCCGCAGCATCCTGGACCCGACGGCGCGTCTCGGGACGAACCCGAGCGCGATCTCCCCCGTGGAGCACGTCTGAAACCACTGCCTGCGAGACTCCAGCCAGTCGAGCGATGTCTCTTTGGGTCACTGCCATCCGGTTGCCGATACGTATAACTGATTTACGGTTGTTCATACCTTGCAGACCGTGTGGTTGTCCAGAGTGTTGGTGGAAATTTGCGGCGGATCGGTGCTGGTCAGGGGAAAGCCGCCGGCTGAGGTTCCGATGGAGCGCACCGAGGGGGCGGGACTGCAAGGCGGTGGGGAATCCCGCTGGGCTACTGGGGGTGGTCCGTCGTGAGACCACCCCCAGATCGGGAACTCAATCGAACCAGAGCGCCGACTTCTCGAAACCCACACGGGCGACTTCGTAGGGATCACCTGCCCAGAGGGCCTCCGAGAACAGCTCGAGACTGATAGGTCCCGTGTAGCCGATCGAGCGCAATACTCCGTTCAGCTCCTCGATGGGGATATCTCCATCTCCCGGATAGACCCGATCGCCGTCCGTCATCTCTCCGAAGGGCTTCTGGTACGGAACGTCATCCAGATGCACGATCGCGATCTGCGTAGGCGCCAGCGCGGAGAGGTCCTGGATCACGGAGTCTCTGCCGTCGCCCCGGACCATGTGGAACCAGTCGATGACAATGGTTGCCGTCGGGTCGCCGGAACGCTCCATGATCTCGCGCGCCACCTGAATGCAGTTGACGTGCTGAACAAAGCCCAGGAACTCCATCGCCGGTCGAATGCCGATTTCCCGGCCGATCTCCAGCAACTCAGCATAGTCATCGCCGCATCGCTGTAGGTCGGCAACTCCGGGCGGAGGGCTTGCCACAATAAACGGGGATCCGAGATCCCGGGCCTGCCTCATCCGACGGCGGGCCTCGACCACCCGCTCGTCACGCCCGGGCGCCTCGTTGCCGACAAACCCCATCACCGCGATCATGCTGGGCACCACGAGGTCCAACTCTCCAAGTAGCGCCTTCAATTCGTCCATCGACGCGCCGCCGGCGAGATAGGCGTCGACATCGGTATTCCAGAGCTCCACCGCGCGGAAGCCTGCTGCGGCCGCGGCGCGGATCTTGTCTGGAACGGAAGCCGGTCGGATGGTACTGGTATTGAGACAGGGCAGGTGACGCATGGGTGTCCTACTGTGCCGCGCGCTGCGGACTCCGGAGTGGACGAGGCGCGGCAGCCTCGTCCGGGCGAATTCATGTCCCGGCAGTTTTACCTGACTCCTCTCCCTTTCGGCGAGCCAGACTTTGCGCCAGACGCACCACCGGCGCGGCTCCGGGCTCCCGCACCGACGCCAGACCGACCATGCCGCTCCATCGGCCGAGCGCCGAGAGCAGAAAGACGAGCTGAAAGGCGATGGCGATATGCTCCGGGGGCAGGCTCTTACGAGCCTGATCGACAATGATCCCTCCCGCCAGAGCTCCAAGTCCACCCGTGATCCCGAATGCCGCCTGAAACAGCGCGACATACGCGGACCGATGCTCGCGAGCGGCCAACTTCAGGGCAAGATTCGCGGCGCAGAGGTTGACCCCCGCCCACGAGAAGCTCCCCACCGTGTTTGCCAACGCCACGATCCAGTATCTGGGAACGAGCAGCGCAACTCCAAAAAGGGAGAGGGACCAGTGACCCGGCGCCGCGAGGATCCACCACACGGGGATGGTCCCCATCCCAATGCAAAACAAAATCGCTACCGGACGGTACCCGAACCGATCCGCCAAACGACCACAAAAACGGCTGCCGGCGGCGGTACTGGCATTCGACATGCCCTCCAGGAGTTTCATCACGAAGACGTCGATCCCCAGGTTTTTCAGGGCGTAGAATTGCCACATCGGCGCGGCCACCTGCACGAAGAACATAATCCAGCATCGGGTGAGCGCCAACCGCCGGAAGTTCGCGTCCTGGAGCGCGGTAGCGAGCACTCGTCCGAACCGCGGGATCTCGGTGGGACGAGGAACCGAGACTTGCGGCACCCGCGCCAGCACGAGCAGGCCGACGAGGCCCAACGAGGCCCCCAGCACCGCCATCGCTCCCACCCCGCGAAGATCTCCCTTCGGCATGTTCCGAAACCACCAGTCGGCAAAAAGCCCGGCGGCGATCCCCACGGGCGTGGCAAACGAGAGCGCGATCATCGACCGACGTCCGAGGAAGCGCCCCCAGAAGGAAACCGGTGTTAGATCCGCGACCCAGGTGTACCAGGCCACCAGAGCCATTTGGGCGCAAAGGGTGGAAGCGCCGTTCGCCAGTATCAATGCCCACACCGGCCCCTTCATTCCTGGCTTCAGCCAGAACAGGGTGGTCAGTCCGATGGTCATCCAGATCAACCGCTGGGTCACCATGAGGCTCAGGCAAAGGCGTCGACTGTTCGCCGAGCGATTCAGAATCCAGGAGGCGAAGATCTGGAGTCCGGACACGAACTGCGGCACTGCCTGAAGCAGAGCAATCTCACGAGACGTGGCGCCGAGCTCCGTGGCGAATTTGATCAGTAGAATTCCGGCAGTGAGTTGACCGGTGAGCGATCCCAAAGCCCCTTCGACAATAACGAGCCGCCGCGCTCGGCGGAGTTCATGGTTTTTCAAGGACGCACGCCGCCGGTCCAGGCTCACCGGTCTACCCCCGTTTCGGGCACATCGGAAGCGTTGCGTGCGTCCGAGTGGAGAGACGAACCATCAGTCCCTCCGGGAGCGCAGGTTCTCCTTCCGGCTTTTGGCGTCGGTTCCGCCCGTCCGCCCCTGGTTCCGCTCGCGAACGGACTGGAACTCCCAACCTTGCCGCCAATCTCGATCTCCCAATCCGGTCCGATCGATCCGAGTATCGTCTGACCCCCGTGATCGAGCCCAACGCCCCACCGCGAATCCGGTCCGATTGACCCCATACATGCAGTGGATGTAGACATCCCCGCTCGACAGGGCTGTGTTGATGACCTTCACCAGATCCCTATCCAGGGCACTGATCGCACGGTAGCGAATCCCGAGAGCTCTAGCGGCGGCTGATTCGGACTCTGGAGAGTGCCGTCCGCCCTTCCGAGAACGGTCGTCCGAGTTTGCCGGACTCCTAAGATCCAGCAGTGTGACCAATCTCTTCCGACCTTTTGCCGAAGTAGCAAGCGCATCCAGCGTCTCTGAGAGTGGGGCTGCTCCGCGCCAGAACACGCCCGTCTCGACTTCCGCCACCCGGTATACGTTCTTTCCAGGAGGAGCAGGGGCCGGAGGCGCGGCGGAGTGTGCGCTGCACAGGAGTCCCAATGTCAGACACACTGTGGTGAAAACGAGAGCGGATGTTGTCGGCATGCGCGGGAGTTGGTGAGTTGAGATGAACAAGATTCCAGGACCGTCCGTCGAAGATTCGTGGGTGGTGATGCCCGGAACTCTACTCAATCCGAGAAGGATAGTCGGCGGCCACGGCTAACACGAGCTTAATTGTGCGTTCCATTGGCAAGTTTGCGCCGACGGGAATGTGAAGGGTCAATGACGACTCCGGCATGACAGGGCAGTCTCTCGCGGATGTTCGACCCAGATCACCGGCAGCGCCGGGAGATCTCTTGCCGCCTCGACTCCGACGAACCGTGCGCCAGGCGGGAACGTGGATCCTCTCGCGGTTCCTCGGCGCTGCCGACGGCGAGGCGGTGGCCATGCTGGCGCGCCGCGAGCTCAGCCTCATCCTCCGATCTCGCGCTTGGCACCGATTTCTGGGGATGTGGTGGTGTTATTGCGCCGTACTCCTGGTACTACCCATCCTCTACCGATCCGACACCGGGAGGTGGCTCAGTCCGACCAACACGACCTGGTACGTGTTTGGGGGGTACCTGCTCCAGTTCGGCGGCGCAGTCTTTATGGCGCAGTGGAGCGCCCGACGCATCCGGCGCGATCTCTACACAGATCGTCTCGATGAGTTGATGATGACGCGCTGCTCGCCAGCCGACATCGCCATGGGTGAGGGTCTGGCGGCCTGCCTCGCGTCAACGTGGCTGGCGTGGGCCGCGCTCCCAGTAACCATCCTCCTCGCCGCCGTGGGCGGCCTGTCTCCGGTGGCGGCCCTCCAGTTGATTCTCACGCTCATCCCCGCGTGCGGACTGGGAGTCTGGTTTGGAATCGGGTGGGGACTCGCCTTCGCACTCCGCCGGGGCGCGGCCATGATCCCGCTCACCCAGTGGTGGCTCTTGGGACCGTTCATTCCAGTGCTTGTGGGTTGGTGCGCCCTGGGGTTTTTTCCGATCATCTGGGCCGTACTCAGCTTTTTCCCGAACGGTCAGGAGTCGCTCGGATCGTTCTTACGCGTCGGACAGCGAGTGCTCGGTCTTCTGGTCAGCCATGCGAATCCACTCTTTGCGGTGGGCGCCACCACCGGGGCCTGGAAATCGCTCTGGCTCACTGACTGGCTTGCATTGGTCTTTGTGCTGGTTTTTATGACCCGCAAGAGTATGGACGCCGTTCAGGTTTCGCTGGCGATTCTGCCGGAGCGGGGCGGCGCCCGGAAGTCAGGCGATTACTGGATTCATCATGACGTCTCCCACTTCACCCAGTTCAACGGCGGGAAGAGACCGGAGCCGCCTTACTACGACGGCGGCAACCCGATTGCGGCATTCGACGTCGCGTTAGGCCATCGAGTCTATCTGCATCCGTTTCTCTGGTGTCTCGCCACTCTGTTTTACCTGTCCATGGTGTTCTGGAGCCTGCTGGTGCCGGACCTGGGCCGCTGGACCGCGATCGCCGCTGCCCTGACACCGGGAGCACTGGCGCTCATCCTGATGTCGGGTGGGGTTGCGATCAGTTTCGGATTCGAACGAGATCAGCACCGCTGGCCTGCCCTCGCGGTCCTTCCGATCAACAACGTCCGACTCGCAATGGGCAAAATCAAGGGAGTCGTCCGACCCACCCTCTGGCTGGCGCTTCTGGCGTGTCTCACCGCGCTTGCAATGGGATGGCGGGGCGCGCTGGAACTGGACGCCGCCCTCTGGATGGGAATTCACCTGATGGTGTTCCCGGTCGCTCTCGCATGTGTCTCCGCCACCCTCGCACTGACCACCCCCACGGTGGGCGAAGCCCTCTATCGCTGGATGGTACTTGGCGCCATCCCCACACTGGCGGCCTGGCTCCCCTACCCGATCGGCACGACAGCGGGCATTGCGCTCCCGTGCTCGCCGCCGCTTCTGGTGCTCTGGCTCGCGGTCTCCGGACCCAGCCAGGCGCTCCATCGCGGCGCCTGGATCGCTTTTGGCCTAGAGATTGTCGGGATTTGCGCTTCCCTGCTGATTCTCGGCCTCTTCCTCAGGAACTGGACGGTCGGCGAGAAGGACTGACAGAGAACCCTTCTCGCGGTCGACTAGTCTCGATCCGAAGTCCGTCGCCCCGCAGGTGGACGACGGACAGCCGATCGGTGAGTGGAGGGGCGACTCCCCGGGTCTCGGATCAGGTTGATACGGCGGGCGCGCCCGGCTCCCCGATCCCGAGAGGTGCTTCGACCCGTATTCAGCGCCAGTTCCCTTGATGCGGGATTGGATTTGGGAACGGCTGAGGTCGGTTCATCCCGCTTCCCTTTGTTTGCCGCGCCACTCGTCGTTCGGAGGGCGGCGGCCTGTTTGAGATAGTCCGCGGCAGAGCCCGACTTTCCCTGAAGCGTGTAGCACCAGGCCAGGTCGAAAAGGAGGCGTCGGCGAGCCCGAGGCCGAGGTTGGAGGGACAACCCGCGACGAAGCAACTTCTCGGCAGCCGACAGCTTCCCGTCATCAATCAAACTCAGAGCCCGGTCATCCAGGTCCGCCGCCGCCTCATCCACCAACCGTTCCGCTCGCTCGGCGTCCTCTCCGGAGTCGGCCGCATCCATGTGCGCGTCGTCGTCCGCTCCATGCCCGCGAAGTCTCGGGGGCGCCGGCGAGGCCACTTCGGCAATCGGAGCCTTACGAGTCAGCTCCCGTGTGACCGACTTTCGCTGCACCTTGTCGGTCACAGGCGCCGGAGTGGGGTCGTTCCTGAGTTCTCTCTTCGCAGTCGGGGCCGCGGCAATCCGACGCGTCGACTTCTCGTGCCCAATGGCGGTACGAGCACGAGCCGTTCGGGCCACGGGTTTTCTACGGTCGACGACTCGGTCCGACTCTGCCCGGGAGGCAAGCTTCCGCGACCTCCTGGAAGTCGCCTTTCCGGGGCCTGGGCCGGATGCTTTCGATGATCGCGACGCCGCGAGGCGTCGGTCGGGCCAGGCGGCGCGGCGCTTAACCCGTCGACTGTCGATCCCCTGAGTGTCGGGGCGAGTGCGGGGAGCGGCGACCGCCATCCGGGATCGAGCGCGTCGGGCGACCTTCGGGTCGGTCCTGCGTGAGCGGTCGCTCGATGACTGTCGGACCTTCCCTGTTCCAGCGGGACGCCGGTTTCCCGGGGATTGTACCGAGGAAGTGCGTCGACGAATCTCGAGCACCTTTGGAGCGGCTGCGGATTCCCGGGAACTCGCTTTGTCACTCACCGGAGCCGGGGAAGCGGAAGAGGCCGGCGGAGTCGGCTTCGCAGATTCCGCTGCGGGAGCGCTCGCCCGACTTCGGAACGGAGAACGGGGCATTTGTGATGCCGGACGGATGGTGATCTCCGCATCCTGCTCTGCGTGAGCCGCGGGAAGACCCAGCACGAGCGGCGCCGTAAGACTCAGAACCGCCGCGAGAACTCGACAGAGCTTCACAGTTCCACCCTTCCTATTTGTCGTGTCGCCGGGAGAAGGCTGTCAGGCAGAAGAGTGTAGCCGGAACTCCCGGACAGCACCCTCACCTCTGGGATCCGTTGCGCCCTCCCAACTCCCGTCGCTCCGCCGCAGCAAACCGTGCGCAGGACCCCCATTCTTCAATGTCGGTTCCACCTGGTGGCCAAGCCGCCTCAATTGCTGAAGTATTTCCGTTCCGGCCCGCTTTTCCAGCTTGGCCGGCTCGGCTTCCTCGACGTGAAGCCTCGGCGCACCCAACGTTTGATCGAGACCGATCCCGAAATGAAACAAGCTCATGGCAAAGTACGCCTGATTGTTGACGATGGTTCGGCCGCCCGGCGTACCGAACGCGGCCAGGGGCGTACCGTCGCGAACCGCCAGGATCGGCGCCATGTTGTGAAGAGGGCGCTTTCCGGGTGCAATGCTGTTTGGAAGTCCCGGGCGTGGATCAAACCGACACATTCCGTGCCCAAAAGTGAGTCCGAGTCGATCGATCGTGAATCGGCTGCCCAGATGCCCCCCGTGGGTCTGTGTGAGCGATACGACGTTCCCCTCGGCGTCGGCCGCGCAGACGTGGCTGGTACAGTTCGCAGGATCCGGCCCGATGCGGACTCCCGGCTGGGGGGATGAAAGCCCCGCCCGCACTTCCCGTTCAAGCGAGTCGAGCACCGCAGGATCCAAGGCATCCGACTCCCAATGGCCACTGCACGTCCGGTCGCCAAACTCGAGGAGTCTCAATCGCCAGCATGGCTTGAACAGCTCGATGAGGTGATGAAAGAACTCCACGGGCTCGGCCGGATCAAGGGAGAATCGCTCCGAGAGCGCTAGCACTTGCAGCGAGGTCAACCCCCCTGCAGCGAGCCGAGGCGTCAGCAGCTCATTTCCCCGGTACGAGAGCCTGAGCGGTTCTTCTTCGACCGCGCGATACCCGGCCAGATCTTCGTCCGAGACGAGACCCCCGGCGTCTGTGAGACCTTTTGCGATCTCTTGCGCTATCCGGCCTTCGTAGAATTCGCGTGCTCCGTTCGCGGCGAGGTCTTCCAGCAGCTCGGCCAGGCGATGATTGGATAGAAGCTCGCCCGGTTCCGGGGGGCGGCCATCGGGACAAACGAGCTGCGCAGTGTTTGGAAACGACTCTGATACGGCCCTCAGGGCATCCCTCAGCCCCTGATGAGTGGCCTGGTTAACAGCGAATCCAGAGCGTGCCGCATTGACTGCGGGTTCCAGGACAGAGGACCACGCCAGGCGCCCGCGTCCGCTGTGCAGGCGTTCCAGTCCGGCCACGATACCCGGAACTCCGACCGAGGAGGCTCCCCACTTGTGCACTCCGCCCGGAATGCGATACGCTCCCGGCCCGACCGGCTCCACCGGATACATGTCCGGGCGGGTCCGCGCGGGGGAAATCGTGTTGTAATCGATGGAAAACGGACGATGCCGCGCTGCATCCCAGGCGACAATACATCCTCCGTAGCCGGCAATCCCGTTGTGACACGGCTCCACCACCGCTTCGGTAAACGCGGCGGCCACCGCGGCATCGAAGGCATTGCCGCCGAGCCGCAGCATCGCGGCGCCCGCCTCCGAGGTCAGGGGGTGCGGGCCGACGACCACGCCCCCGTTCGATCCCGCGGTTCCCGACACCCCAGCTCGTTCAGAACTCAATCGGTCACCACCTCGCTGCAACCACTCCCGCAACGGGATTCAAGGGAGTCATTTCAACTCCGAGAGCACCGCCTTCGCTTCCGGGTTCTCGGGATCGTCCTTCAGGGCCTGCTCAGCGGAAGCCCGGGCCTTCACCCGATCGCCGGCCGTGAGCCAGGCTCGAGCCGCCAGCGCGCGGAGTTGTCCCGGGCGGCGGGCGCCTGCCAGCACAGCCGTTTCAAACTCCCGGGCTGCTTCGACGTGGCGACGAGCCGCGACCAGCGAGCGGGCGTAGGCCTGATGGACGAAGGCTTCCATCGGAGTGAGGGCGATGGCGCGTGGAGCCACCTTCTCCACGTCCGGCCACCTGGAGTCCAGCGCCAACCGATCCAGCAGCAGCCGGGTGGTTTCGTGGTCATGCTCATTGATCTGCACGTATTGCAGCGCTGCCTGAAGCCACGCTTCACGGTTCTGCTGCTTCTCATACCAGGCCATCAGCAAGCCGAGGGGTTCCGAAGACTCGGGATCCAGCAGGCGGGCCGCGGTGAGGTGCTTCACGGCATCGGGTTCGGAACCTTGACGGAGCGCAATCCGGGCCAGTGCGAACCGAATCGGAAAGCCGTCGGTGCCCGCCGCGAGGAGCGCTTCGAACTCCTGCCTGGCGCCGGGCATGTCATCCTGCTGTAGACGGGCCTCCGCAAGGACAAAGCGGGCGAGCGGATGACCCGCGTTCAGCTTGAGGGCCACGGCCGCCGCTGCAGCAGCCGCTTTCGGGTCTTTCTCGAGCTGGGCAGCAGCAAGGGCAGCCTGGGCATCTACGTTTTCAGGAGCCTTCTGGGCGGCCTCTTCTCGCGCCTTCAAATCGGCAAACTGTCGCGGATCCAGCCAGAACCCCTTCGAATAGACCGCGTAGCGCTCGGAAAACCAGCGTACAAAGCCGGAGTCCAGCGCTTCCAGGCTCTTTCCGGAGATGGTCATCAACACTTCGGCATCGCGCTTTCCGGCGCCGTAGAGCTTGAGAGCATCCACGAGCTTGGGGAATCCGAACGTCTCCGCCAGGTAGTGAATGACCAGCGACGACTGGTGGTAGGCCAGTGTCACGCCGTCGGCCCGATCCGGACGGGTGAACTTACTGGAGAGGATCCCCAGTTTCCAGAAGTCGCCTCGCTTCAAATTGAAGAACAACTCCCGCGTGTGCTCTCGGCGCCAGTATGGGCGGGCAATGTTGGTCTCGTACTCGGCCAGACCCTCGGCGAACCACCGAGGCACGCGATTCTTGGAGAGCTGCAGTTGAAACACATGCGCGAGCTCATGGCTGAGCACCAGTTCCCAATCGGCTTCGGCGGAGGACGGTGACATCGCAGTGATCAGCGAACCGAAGCAGGTGCCCTGTGCGCCGATCTCCGGCAATCCGGTTGTTCGTGCGCCGTAGTGTTGTCGCTGGGTGAAGAGCTCGATCATAATCGGCGCCTGGGGCGTGAAACCGTACTTCTTCACGTAGGCGTCCCACGCGGTTTGCAACACACCGGGAACGAACCGTTCGAGGAGGGGACGTTCCTTCTTCGGCAGTCGCAAACGAAACGGGCCGGAATCCACCGACTCGTACTCCTTAGCGATCACCTCTTCGTAGAGATTCAGCGTGTTGTAGGTGCGAACGTTGAAAGGGTCCTTCTTGAAGGCCCGAGTCAACACCTGAAGCGCCTCCGGTTCGCTCGCCGGACCCATTCGAAGGAGGTTGACTCCCAACCCGGTGAGGCAGACCGGATCCGTGGCGTCGAGAACCAGCCCCTTGCGGTATTGATCCACGCCTTCCGGGTAACGGTGGTGACGAACGGCGAGATCTCCGACGGCGCCATGGAATTCGGCGCAGCGCGGGTTGGCCAGCACCGCGCGCCGTCGGTACTCGTCATATCCGTCGGTGTCTTCTTGAAGGAACCGGCTGGCGGCGAGGAGCGAGAGCGATGGGACGTGAGCTCCATTCATCTCCAGGGACTTCTTTAACAGCGCCTCAGCCGGGACGTACTCCTCTTCGTCCAGCAGTATCCTCGCCTTCAAGCACAATGCTGCAAGACAGCGGGGGTTCTCCTTGAGTGCCTCGTCTGCCAGCTTGTTCGCGGTGTCCTCGTCGCCCTCTCCCTCCCACTTCGCCTCAGCCAACCCGACCAAAGCCCTCGGGAGGTGGGTGTTCAGCTTCAGCGCGTCGACATACCCCTTGGCGGCCTCGTCGGCCCGGTACTTTTCGAGGAAGAGATCTGCCCATTCCAATTGGACTTCGATGGCGGTGGGGTCCAGGGCCGCGGCATCCTGGAACATCTTGTTGGCGTCTTGCCACGACTGGAGGGAGCGAGCCGCCATCCCGATCGCCGCCATCGAAGTGGAACGCTTCTTGTCGACTCTGCCTGCGTTGTACTCGACGTAGAACCAGTCCAACGTTCGCTGGGCCTGGGTGTTCTGACCCATCAAATCGTACGTGCGACCCAGCAGCAGTCGGGCACGATAGTTGGCGGCATCCGCCGCAACGGCAGCCTGAAAGGCCCGAATGCCCTCAGCCGGCTTGCCGAGATCAACGGCGATCTCACCCTGAAGCGTCAGGGCACGAGCTCGGGTAGCCGAATTCGAGAGGGCCGGGGGAAGCTGCTTTTCCGCATCGTCGGGTCGGCCAATGGTGAGGTAGAGTTCGGCCAGCCCCAACGCAGCGGCAGGCTGGTCGGCGCCGGCAGCCGCCTTCAGGGCGATCTCGGCTTCCTTCCAGTGACCCTTCTTCAGTTCATCCAGGCCCTTCGGCAGTTGTGCGGCGCATGGAGTCAGGGTCAGGGTCACGGCAAGCGTCAGAACCGTAGTCAGAGAGCCAAACTGAAACCGCATCGTGCCACACTCCTCAGGAACCTGATCCGATCACCTGCCCCGAGTCCTGAGACGACTCAGGATCCCCCACGTTGAGGCGTCCGCCCGAGGCCGGCGGCGGTCACTCGGCGCGGTGCACAATGAGCCGGTCGGTGATCAACGCCGGCAGGGGCACGGATTGGATGGCCCCGGTCACCGTGTCCCGCTCGACACACACCGTAACGAACGCGCCACGCGCCACCTCTTCTCCCCCGTGCGGCTTCCGAAACACAAACACGAGGCGAAGCGACTTTTCGCCGATCTCCGCGATTTGCGCTTCGACTTCGACCTCGTCTTCAAACCGCAGCGGTCTCCGATAGTCGCACGACGCATGAACCCGAGGAAAGCCCACCTGGCGCCCCTCGAGATGCATCATCACAGAGAGGCCCACCGACCGAAGGAATGCGTGTTCGGTGTCTTCCATCAGTCGAAAGAAATTGGAAAAGTGCATGATCCCGGCCATATCGGTCTGCGCGAACGACACCCGGTGGATCATCTTGAAGTTGCTCGTCACGTCGACTCTCGGGTCCTTTCCGCTCCCGCCTCAATCGGGACGCCGATGAGACGGTTTAACCCGCCGTTCCTCCAATCCGACGAGGGGTCCTCCGTAGGGTGGATCCTCGCGGCCTCGAGTGACCCTGCGGAGCCCTGGAGAAGAGTCCCTCGGCAGCCCCCAGACGAACAAGAACCTCTCCTTGCGGTGTCGGTGGACATCCAAGGAGTCGACCCGTTGGGCCGGAGGTCGCTCCCCAACGTGCTTGCGGCGCATCGAGGTTTCTCAGTCATCGGAGGTCCGGGGCTCGACGAAGGACAGCGCTCTCGGTAGCGGGAGCGGCTCTTCAGGACAGCGGTGCCCAGGCGGACTGGATCAACCTGGGGGCGAAACGAAGGGCTCTCGTTAGAATTGATGGAGACTCGGTGAAGCCGAATCAAAACGCCATGAGAGGACGAGGGAGCATGGATCGACGGCGATTCTTGGGGAGTTTGGCGAGCGCCGCAGCCGCGCCCGCAGCCGCGGCTCTGGCGCAGGGCCGACCGCGCCGGATCCTCGGGGCAGACAATGGACATGTGGCCATCGTGTCCGAAAAGGGTGAGTTGGAATGGGACGCGCCACTGGGTGGCGGCTCCCACGACGTTCAACTGCTTCGCGGCGGCAGCGTGCTGGTGTCGCCGGCTCCAAATCAGGTGGTGGAGGTCAATAAGGAGAAGCAGGTCGTGTGGCGCTGGGAGAGCCGGCAAACAGGACCCGATCGCGTTGAGATCCACGCGTTTCGTCGTCTGTCAAACGGACTGACCATGATCGCCGAGACCGGTAACCGACGCATTGTGGAAGTCGCATCCGACGGTTCCATCGCAAAAACGGTACCTCTGACCGTCGAAAGACCCAACTCACACAGAGACACCCGGATGGTGCGAAAGACACAATCTGGTAATTACCTGGTGTGCCACGAAGGCGACGGCAAGATCCGCGAGTACGATGCCGAGGGGAAGGTGGTGTGGCAGTACGCGCTCGACCTGAACGGCCGTCCAGCCTCTCCGGGACACGGCCCGGAAGGGCACGGCGTCGAGGTGTTCGGCGCGGTTCGTCTCGCTTCGGGAAACACCCTGATCGCCGGGGGCAACAATAACCGGGTCTTCGAGGTTCAGGCGGACGGAAAGATCGTGTGGAGCATCGACCAGAAGGAACTGCCGGGAATCACCCTCGCCTGGATCACGACGCTTCAGGTGCTGCCGAACGGCAACGTGATCTTCGGCAACTGCCACGCAGGACCGACGAACCCGCAATTGATCGAGGTGTCTCGCGACAAGAAGGTTGTATGGACCTTCAATGACTTCAAGAACTTCGGAAACAGCCTTGCCGCGTCGCAGGTCATCGGATTGGGCCGGAGAGTGATCCGGTAGTCCCATGCGGTGTCCCGAGGCGGTGAGAAAACCCGCTGCCTCGGGACTGGAAGCGCTTCAACTCGCGAGATCGTAGAGATCGATGTGCCCGAACGGCTCGATCTTTCCTTCTTTCATGGGTGGCTGTCGCCGAGTTCCCGCAAGAAGCATTCGTTTGCCGTCAGCAGTGAAAGTTGCACGGGTCACGCGCGTGTCCGTCTTCAAAGACGTCAGCATCGCCCCATCGGAAAGCCCGAAGAGCGCCGTGTTCCACGCCCCGCCGCGCAGACGCCCCGACATCACGAACCACCCGCCGGCAGGGTGGACCGCCAGCGCCTCCATCAAGCCCTCTCCGGCATCCCCGGTATGAGTTTCGTCGACCTTCTTCGGCGGGCTTTCCTTCCACGCAAATCGCTGCCAGAGTTGGCGCCCGTTTCCGGCCATGGGGTCGGTCATGGGACCCATCCCTGCGAGGAAGAGGTCGTCACCGGATGGGCTAAACGAGAGCGCATACACGCCGCCGATGTAGCAATGACTCTTGATGATCCCCCAGCACGTGAATGAATCGGTGGTGATGCGCGACGCCTGCTTGCCCGTCTGGAGATCGTAGATCCTCACCTCTCCCATCAGGTTTCCCGCGGCGACGTACCGGCTGTCGGGACTGAACGCGACGGATTGTACGGGGGGGACATGCGGAAAGGAGTGGGTCAACTCGCCGCTCGCGGCATCATACACGCGGATTGAGGGCTCTTTTTCGGGCGCGGGCTCATACTTGAGCCCGCCGGCCAGATACTGTCCCGTCACCGAAGCCACACGCTTCCCGTCCGGGCTCAACCGCATCTGCCAGGACCAGAACTTGTGGGCGTCCACCGTTTTCACGGACTTGCCTTCGGCCCGGTCGTACCAGATCAACTTCCCATCGTACCCGGCGGAGATCAGGCGATTGGAACTCGCCAGGTAGACGACTCCGGAGGCGTAACTCTCGTGGTCGTACAACTTGCGGACCGCCCCGGTTTCGGCGGCTACCTCGTAGACGCCGTCCATGCAGGCCGCGAACAAAGTGGCGCCGTCGGGACTGCAATCGGCGCCCAACACCGCGGTGGGAAGCATGTGGCGGTGCGCCCGCTTGGGTTCCGGCTTCATCAGTGCCTGAGTGGTGGCCATGGAGATTCCCTATCCGACGTCTACTTCAACACTTCGCGGACGGGCTCCGCCTGGTTCTCTACCCGATGGAAGAGCGGGAAGCCCGGAAGATCGTACGGCTGATGCGGATCCATCCCCAACGCCGTGAAGAACGTGGCAAACAGACGCGCCTGATCCACCGGGTTGTCCTTAACATCCAGCCCGTTCGCGTCGGTTGAGCCGTAAACCACGCCCGGCTTGATACCGCAGCCGGCCATCGCCATACTCCATGCCGTCGGGAAGTGATCTCGGCCGCGAGCCTCGTTCAGGTTGGGAGTTCTGCCGAACTCGCCCATGATGATCACGAGCGTCTTGTCGAGAAGTCCCCGCTGCTCCAAGTCTGTGATCAGGGCGTGCACCACCTGATCCATTTCCGGGACGAGCATCTGATGGATCTCATGGTTCATCACGTGGCAGTCCCACGGCATGCCATTCGCCACCATCACGAATGGAGCACCGTTTTCCACGAGGTGACGGGCGAGAACCGTATGCTGTGCGAAGGTGCCAGGACCGTAAGGAGTGCGATCCCTCTCGGGAATCTTCTCCAGGTCGAACAGGTGAGCGCAGCTCATCAGACCCTTCACGCGCTCGAAAGCCGCGTTCAATGAGCCCGCGGCCGCGCTCTTCCGGTCATTCTCGTACTTCTTCCCAAGGAACTTCCGGAGCGCCTCACGCTGCTCGTGGTCAGCTTCCGAGAGTTGATCGGGCCGCAGAATGTTCTCGATCTTGAACTCGCCGCCGACCCTCACAGGCCCATACTCCGCGCCGAGCCAACCCGCCCAGTTGCCGGCTTTAAAGGCCTTGAACTCGTTGCCCTCAGGGCAGGGATCCAGGAGCACAAACGAAGGGATCGGACTATCAAGTTGACCGAGTTGCTGACCCAACACACTCCCAATGGTCGGTCGGATGAAGGGGGGTCGCGGCGGCGCGCCGCGCGTCAGCAGGTCGATTGCCTGGAAGTGCTCCTGCGGCGATGTCTTCATGGAGCGAATAACGGCCAGTTTGTCCATGATGGTGGCGCAGCGGGGCATCAACTCGCTGATCTGCATTCCAGGCACGTTGGTGGGGATTGCCCGGAACGGCCCACCGGTCGGCGTCCCAGGCTTCGGATCCCACGTTTCGAACTGGCTCGGCGCTCCACACAGCCAGAGCAAAATGCAGTGCTTCTGCTCCTTGGCCGCCTGTGCCGCCAGCGCAGGGTTGGTAAACAAGCCACCGAAGCTGAGCGAACTGATCGCTCCCGCCATGGCGCCTTCAAGGAACCGTCGACGGTGGATCCGGTGATCGGGTCCGCCGCAGCCTCCGGGGTCATTGGGTAGCCGCATGGATCTTCGCTCCCCTGCTAGTGGTTGAACCGAAACTCGGGGCCTGAAACCAGGGCCCAATAGAACTGTGCGGTCGCTTCGCGGGGGCGAGACTTCCTCGCGACGAGAAACTGCGCCGCCGCGTCCAACTCGTCCGGCTCCGGATCCCGGTGGAGCGCCGTCTGGAACGCCTGCTTAACCCGCACTCGGGGGTCCTCAATCCCGACTAGCCGATCCACCACGCTGCCAGGCGACGGCTGGAACAGCTTGTTAAAAACCGGACTGTTCGTGAGGAACATCGACTGGCGGAGCGACGAGAGGTTCTCCTCCACGAAGACGTCGGGAAACACGTTCACGAGCGATGCCTTCAGCTCCGTATCGGGGGGGGAGACCTTTCCGGTCACTGCCACGCTCAACGAGCTTGCGAGAGCCTCACCGGTGAGCGGTTTCTCTATCCCGTAGGCGAAGCGATCGGGCTGAACCTTGTCGATCGGCTTCGCTGCCAACCCGTAACTTCGGGACAGAACGATTGACCGAACGAGTTTTCGGGTGTCGTAGCCCGAGGCGGCAAATCGCTCTGCCAACCCCGACAACAGCTCGGGATGAGAAGGTGGGTGAGCGGAGTCCATCTTATCGACCGGGTGAACGATACCCCGCCCCATGAGCAGAGCCCAGAACCGATTGACGGCCGCCTTAGCTACAAGCGGGTTGCGCAGGACGAATCTCTCTACAAACTGCTGTCGTCGCGAGAACTTCGGTACCGGTGGTTCCTCTGATGCGGAACCCGGATCGTAGAGTTCCGGGGCGTCCATCTCCTTTTCGTTGTCGGCGGGCCTCTTCTCCGCGATCGGCTCGCCACCAAGGAAGGTCAGTTCCGCCGGCTTGCTCCCGCCTGCCAACAGGGCAAAACTCGAGAATCCGCCGATCGCCGACTCGGCGACCCGCGGGCCGGCAGGCGTCGCCTTGTTTTTGCCGCGGTTGAAGAACGCAACCAGACCCCAGTAATGGGCCTGCTTGATCTCATCAGCCAGGGGATGGTCGTGGCACTGGGCGCACTGCACCTGGAGGCCAAATACAGCCGGCGAGATTGCCTCGGCGATGTCCTGGTACTTTTCCTGGCGTGCGTAAAGGAACCAGACCGACCCACTGTCGGCTTTGGACTGTGGCCTCGCCTGGAGCAGATCGCTCACGAGTCGATCCCAGGGGCGATTCTGCTGAAAGCTGTCTCGGAGGTACTCTAGCCACTGACCGCGATAGTCGCCACCTGCGACTTCGCCACGCCGTCGTCCGCCCCTTCTCTCACCCGGTCCCCGTCCCATGAACACCACGTCGAAGACGTCGCGCATTCGCTCACCGTACGAGGGCGCCGACAGCAGACTGTCCACCAGGCGGGTTCGCTTCCGAGGATCGGCGTCCTTAACGAAAGCCAGATGCTCATCCATAGTGGGGATCCGACCGGCTAGATCGAGGTATACCCGCCGCTGGAAGGACGAGTCATCGCACGCAACAGCCGGTGTGATTCCCTCGGCTTGCCAGCGAGTCGAGATCTGCTGGTCGATCCACCTGGACCAGTCCGCCTCGGTTTCCGGCCCCTGGAGCGCCGGGGTGGCTCTGGGAATCAGTACGGTAACCGCAACAGCCAGTGCGCCGGCCCACGCCAATATCCGTCGTCTCAATCGAGTGGTCGATCCCGCCTGGGATGCTCGACTCGGTGTCATGACCACACCACCCCCTCGCCGCCGAGAGACCTGCTCGGCCACGGCGCCGACATTGACTGCATCCGTTCTTTGAGTGCCGGGGCCTCGGCACGGTTTCGCCGATTCCGCACTGCCTCGCAACTCATACGTCACAGATCCCCACCCCCTGCGCCAGTGACGCCAGCTTATCCGGCCGCTTGGGTACAAACTCCTGCGCGATGACCCCCTGGTACCCCGTGGCGAGAATCGCACGTACAATTGCGGGATAGAAGAGCTCCTGCGTCTCGTCGATCTCTCCCCTGCCTGGGTTTCCACCCGTGTGATAGTGGCCAAAGTAGGCGTGGTGCTTCCGGATCGTGCGAATGACATCCCCTTCCATGATCTGCATGTTGTAGATGTCGTAGAGCAACTTGAAGCGCTCGGAACTGACCGCTTTACACAGTTCCACCCCCCATTCGGTTTGGTCGCACTGGTAGTCCGGGTGGTCGACCCGGCTGTTGAGCAACTCCATGCACAGCATGACCTTTCGAGCCTCCGCTCGCGCCAGAACAAGCTTGATCCCCTCGGCACAGAGCTTGAGACCTTCCGCATCATCCTGGCCGCCCCGGTTCCCCGAAAAGCAGATGACCCTGGAGAACCCCGCATCCGCCGTCGCGTCGATCAGTTCGAGCAGGCTATCCCGGATCGGAGCATGGTGCTCCTTGCGGTTCAGACCCCGCTGAATCCCTCCCCACACGCCGTGGGTCATCGTGCAGGTGAGTCCGTGCTCCTTGAGCGTCGCGAAGTCCGCCGGCGGGACCAGGTCCACGCCTTCCAGTCCCAGCGCTCGCGCGGCGGGCGCAAACTCGGCGATCGGCATTCGGTAACACCAGAGGCAAGCCGAATGATGAACGTTGCCCTTGACCGCCACTCGCCGGAGTTCGGCGGGCGCCTCGACAGCGTACGCTTCTGCGGCCACCGACAGTGCAACCGCAGCCGACATCAACTCCCGCCGGGAATGCGCCTTCGCTCTCATGAATCTAGTCTCCACCGCCAAGTCTTCACGATCCAGTCCGGCACAACCGGCTGGGATCCCTTCCGCACGGGCCTGGGAGCAAGCCGAATTCGGGCCCCCAAGCGGGCCGCCGGCGCCGTGAATGTTAAGAACCTCACCCTGGGAACCTCGGAAGAGGCTGGTTCCGAGAGGGGTTCGGAGGTAGAATTGGCGGTCGGAGTTAGGTTGAGCCTGCGCATAGAGAGGATCGGCAGTACCGGTTCGCGTTTGCTCCCTGGTGGTGGAGAGAAACGGGATGAAGGAAGCGTTACTGGAGGTCCTGTGCGAGCCTGGGACTCGATCGGCCCTGGAACTGAGGAATGCCGAAACGCGAGATGGCGAGATCTGGACCGGGACGCTACGATCCACTTCATCAGGTAAGGAATACCCCATCCGAGACGGTATCCCCCGGTTCGTGCCGGGAGACGAGTACACCGACTCGTTCGGGTTTCAGTGGAACCGGTTCTCGCAGGTCCAACTGGACAGCGCAAATGGCGCGCCCTATTCTCGGCGGCGATTTGATACCGAGATTTCGTTCACGCCCGCGGAAGCCCGCGGCAAGTGGATGCTGGATGGGGGCTGCGGCTGTGGTCGGTTCGCCGAGATCGCCGCGGAGACCGGAGCTAACGTCATCGCGTTTGACTACTCTTCCGCAGTTGACGCTGCACGACGAAACCTGACCGCGAAGCCAAACGTGCACTTCGTACAGGGAGACCTGCTCAATCCACCCATCAAACCCGGTTCCCTTCAGTTCGCCTACAGCATTGGCGTGCTTCAGCATACGCCGAACCCCCGAACGGCGTTCTCATCCATCCTGGAGATGCTGGAACCGGGCGGCAAGTTCGGCTTCACGATTTACGGGCGGCGATGGTACACCTACTGCTACAGCAAGTACTGGCTTCGCCCGATCACCCGAAAGATGGATGGCCCAAAGCTGCTGAGGTTGATCGAGCGAGATATGCCGTTCTGGTTCGGCCTGACGGACGTTCTCTTCCGCATCCCGGGCCTCGGCAAGGTGTTCCAGTTCCTCATTCCAGTGGCAAACTACGTGGACAAGACCGAGTTCACTCGGGAGCAGAGGTATCAGGAAGCCATTCTAGACACGTTCGACATGCTTTCACCGTCGTTCGATGAACCGATGACTCCAGAGGAAGCTGAGGTGATTTTGAACCGGTTCAAGGTGACCGACTTCCAGTTCAGGACGCGGTTCCCGGTCAATGTGACCGGATCGATCCCCACGGCGACCCGCTAACTCTCGCAAGCTCGGCTGCCCTCTCGCCGGGCACATGATCTCTCCCCTACAGGACAACCGGACTGGATCGGTTTGGATGCGTTCTCCTCGAGTCACTGTCGTCTTAGGAACCTACAACCAGGCGAAGTACCTTCCGACTGCCATTGAGAGCGTGCTCAACCAGACGTTTCCAGACTGGGAGCTTCTCGTCATCAATAACGCCTCGCCGGACAACACGCGCCAGGTAACGGCTCCGTACGAGGACGACCCGCGGATCAGGTGCTTTCACTTCAGCGAGAACGGAAACGTGTCACGCCGTCTGAACGATGCGATCCGCGAATCTCGCGGCGAATTCATTTCCATCCTTTATGGGGACGATTACTACTTGCCGACCAAGTTGGAGCATCAGGTCCGAAGGATGGACGAATTGGGGCACGAAGTTGGCGTTCTTTACGGGCCGGGCTATCGATTGTTTGACTCCTCTGGAGAGCAAACGATGGGTGTTTGCGCGGACTACAGCGGAATGGTTTTCCCGGATCTGTTAAAGACGTGGGCGAAGCGGACCGTGTGGCCCATTGGCGCGCTCATCCGAACGAGCTGTTTTGACGAGGCCCCCTTCTTCGAGGGAGTGTTCTCGGAAGGTGAGAGCAACTACCTCAGGCTAGCACTCTTCCACCGGTTCCAATACGACCCCGAACCGCTGACCGTGATGCGTGAGCATGAGTCCAACATGGGAAAGGCTGTGCGCAAGAACGTGGAAGACTTCATGGTCGTGCTGGCAAATCTGGAGATGAGTTCTGCCTTCCCGGCATCCTGCAAGCCGGTTCTGGATGGGTTGAGGGCAGAGTATCAGCGAAACCTCGGCTGGATCGCGATCCGAGTTGCGGACGACCCCACCTGGGCTCTCTCCTGCTTCCGTTCAGCGATCCGGAGCAACGCCAGCGAGATTCGCCATCCACGGCTGATCATGGGGTGCGCGTTGGCCCTTACTCCGGGTCCAATCCGCCGGTTGGTGAACAGTCTCGGGCATCGACTCAGTTCCGAGCACGGACACCGCAAACTTCGGGATAGCTATTCGCGAGTGAAACGATGACGGCCCCAGCGTCGAAACCACCCACCCCCATGGCCTCCCGCCTGGAGAGCATTGACGCACTGCGGGGCGCCGCGGCGATGGCAGTCGTTCTCTACCACTCGGCCGAGTTCGAGGATTTCATCGGGTTCCGAGGGATGCCCGAGCAGCTCGGCTGGATCGTCTCGCGGATCATCGGCTTCGGCTACACCGGCGTCTTTCTCTTCTTCGTAATCTCCGGCTTTTGCATTCACCTAAGGTGGGCCAAACAGGCGGCAAGAGGCCAGACTCCGGTCCTGAACTTCGTGGACTTTTGGAAGCGACGCTTCCGGCGACTCTATCCTCCGTACCTGGTCGCCCTGGCGCTCTACCTGGCGATTGAGTACTCGAAGGGGAAGTGGTCGCCCTCGGGGTTCGGCCTGTACGATCTCTTCATGCACCTATTCATGCTGCACAACCTGGACGCGCGGACCACGTTCACGATCAACGGCGTGTTCTGGACCCTGGCGATTGAAGAGCAACTCTACCTTCTTTACTTCTTACTCCTCAAAATGCGCGGCTCGATGGGGTGGACCCGCACCCTGGCTGTGACCCTGGCCTTGCGGGGCATCTGGTTCGTAGGGGCCATGGGCCTGGCAAAACTCACCGGGACTCAAATCCCAGCGCACGAGTCTGCCATTGCAAACTGGTACAGTTGGGCGCTTGGGGCCGTGAGCATCGAGGCTGCGCTCGGCCTGACAACCCTGGCAGGGTGGGCGTTTGACTTGCGGTTCTCGTCGTTCCTGATCGCTGTCGGCGCGGCTCTCTTCTTTGTGCAGACCTACCTGTTCCAGCGCGGAATCATCCACAATCTCGCTTGGATTGCCGGCGAGCCGATCTGGGCAACCGGATTCTTCATCGTGGTGAATGCATTCACTCGCTGGGAGAAGCGGCGGATTCCCGGTGTCCCGCTGCCGAAGCCGGTTGCCGCCCTCTCCGCCATCGGTTTGTTCTCGTATTCTCTTTACCTCACACACGAGATCGTGGTGGTCTGGTTGAGCAAGATTCTCCTGGGTTGGATCGCCCTACCACACACCGATTGGGTGCTATTGAACGTGGTGGTACTCTCTCCCGCGAGTTTGCTGGCGGCCTGGGTGTTCTTCAAGATGTTCGAGGAACCGTTTATCAATGTGAATCGACGAGAGGCAACGTAAGGCTCGGCGGGTTTAGTGGCACGACACTCGCCGATGAGATTCGGCTGCGGGCGTCGCGGAATCTCGCGGTGGGCACCCGTTCGTCGCGCGGAAGGCGCCGGTCAACGGCCCTTCCAAAGGGGAAGTGAGCATGAAAGCTGTTTTGTTGGCCGGCGGGCTG
>SXGS01425857.1_pt1 | contig 22686 bp, 7 predicted proteins | sample 3174681 | NCBI WGS metagenome assembly SXGS01 (sample SAMN11356861, study PRJNA531348) | freshwater metagenome | isolation source: freshwater sample F1-80 | place: China: Fuxian Lake, Yuxi | collected 2017-12-25
ACCACCGGAGAGATCTGGTCAGGGAACTCAGGGAACCTCGGAGTGTTGATCGGATATTACACCGTAGTAGTGCCGCCCAGCGTGAGCGTGACCACAGCAGCGAGCGAAGTGACCGCACGCCAGAGCTTGGAGATAGCCGCCGGAGTCGAAGGAGGAGGATCCTATGAGTATCAATGGAAAAAGGGAGGAACCGACCTCGTAGGAGCGACCAACGCGACCTACCGAGTTGAGACCGTGAGCACGAACGAAGCGGGAGTCTATACCGTGCGAGTGAGCAACCCCGCAGGGACAGCGACCAGCGACGGATTGACCGTGAGCGTGAGCCAGATCGCACAAACAGTAGAGATCGAAGCGATCGCCGATCAGGAATATAGCACCCAAACCCTGACCCTCAGTGGGACGGCGACCTCCGGATTGGGAGTGAGCTATCGAGTGGCGAGCGGCCCCGCGACCGTGAGCGGGAACACCCTGAGCCTGACCGGAGTAGGCACCGTTGTCGTAGTAGCGAGCCAAACAGGCGACAGCGATTACTCGGCAGCGGAAGCAACAACAGAGACCTTCGTCGTAAGCCAAGCAGATCAAATGATCACCTTTGGAGCATTAGCCGACCGGAGCTATAGCACCAAAACCATCGCACTCAGTGCCAGTGCGAGCTCCGGATTAGGAGTGAGCTTCCGAATCGATAGCGGCCCCGCAGCATTCTTTGGAAACTCATTGATGATCACTGGGGTTGGAACCGTGACTGTAACAGCGACTCAGGGAGGAAATGAGAATTACCTTGCAGCCGATGCAGTGACGTCAAGCTTCAATGTTGGGAAGGCAGAACAACTGATCGCGTTCGAGGCGATTGAAGACACGATCTATTCGACCAACACAATTCCATTGATTGGGAGCGCAAGTTCCGGTCTAGATGTGGCATTTAGTATTGAAAGCGGCCCTGCGGAAATTAATGGAGATTTAATAACCCTGACTGGAGTTGGAACAGTAGTGGTCGTGGCGAGCCAAGTAGGCGATGGGAATTATTGGCCGGCCATTTCGGTCGCAAACACCTTCGTTGTTGTGGCGTTAGTGGAGAGTCAGGTGATCGCCTTTGCGCCTATTGCCGATCGATCCTTCATGACAAATGCAATTGCATTGGTTGCAAGTTCGGATTCTGGATTACTGGTGAGTTTTAGAGTGTTGAGCGGTCCGGCGACAGTGAGTCAAAGTGCCTTAACATTGAGTGGTGTTGGCATGGTGAGCGTTGTAGCCACCCAGTTAGGTAATGGAAGATATCTAGAGGCAACACCGGTGACGAATCAGTTCGAGGTTACTCGGGCTACTCAGGCGATCACCTTTGCATCGGTAGCCGATAGAACATTCTCAACCAACAGCTTCAATTTAATAGCCAGCGCGGACTCTGGTTTGGGAGTTAGTTTCAGCGTGCTCGCTGGACCAGCAACCCTAACGGGGAATCAAGTCACGATCACTGGGGTTGGCGAAGTTAGCATCGTCGCAACGCAAAGCGGAGATGCAAATTACCTAGCAGCTGCAGATGTAACCAGAACATTTAATGTTGGAAAGGCGTCGCAGACCATCACCGTTGCGAATATCAGTGACACAATCTATTTGGCAAACCCAATCACCCTGAGTGGGAGTGCGAGCTCAGGACTCGATCTAACCTTTGCGGTGACGAGCGGACCAGCAACAATCGCGGGGAACATCCTTACGAGCACTGGTGCAGGAACCGTAAGCGTGACGGCGACACAAAGTGGAGACGCGAATTATCTAGCAGCCACCCCGGTGACCAAAACGCTCAACATTGCTAAAGCTTCTCAGACCCTCACGGCCGCTGAAATCCCTGATACGATCTATTTGGCAGATCCGATCTCGCTCAGTGGAAGTTCGAGCTCTGGACTGGATCTGACGTTCACGGTTACGAGCGGTTCGGCAACGATTGCAGGAAACCTCCTTACAACCACCGGTGCAGGAATGGTGAGTGTGACAGCAACTCAGAATGGCGATGAGAACTACATCGCAGCCACTGCAGTGACAAAAACATTCAATGTTGGCAAGGCATCACAAACCATCACAGTCGCTGACATCGGGGAAACAATCTATTTAGCCGATCCGATCACGCTCAGCGGAAGTTCCAGCTCTGGACTCGATTTAACCTTCGCAGTAACAAGTGGTCCCGCGACACTTATAGGAAACACCCTCACAACTACCGCTGCCGGAATCGTGAGCGTGACAGCGACCCAAAACGGTAACGCGAATTATCTGGCTGCCGTTCCAGTAATTAAGACGTTTAATGTCGGCAAAGCATCTCAGGCAATCACTGTTGCGGATATATCTGACACAACTTTTTCAGCGGACACCATTTGGCTCAGCGGAACTGCGAGTTCAGGCCTTGAGGTGGCGTTCCTAGTAACAAGTGGTCCAGCAACACTTGTCGGGAACATCCTAACAACCATCGGTGCCGGAATCGTAAACGTAACCGCAACCCAGGCCGGCGACGCAAATTTCCTCGAAGCAACCCCAGTTACCAAAACATTCAATGTTGATAAGGCGTCGCAGACTATTACGGTTGTTGAGATTCTGGACACGGTATACTTGAGCAGCCCGATCACGCTGGCTGGAATTGCGAGCTCAGGTTTGGATGTCTCGTTCGAATTGACGAGCGGTCCTGCGATCCTTGTTGGAAGCACGTTGACAACTACTGGGCCCGGCGTCGTAAGTGTGACAGCGACCCAGCTTGGTAATGCCAATTTCCTCGCAGCGGATCAGGTGGTTAAAACTTTCAACGTGGGGAAAGCGCTGCAGGTTATCACCGTTGAGGAAATTGCTGACACGATTTATTTAGCTGGCCCGATTACGTTGACCGGAACTGCGGATTCGGGACTCGACGTGACCTTCGCAGTTACGAGCGGCCCTGCAACTCTCGCCGGAAACATCCTGACCCCAACCGGCGCAGGAATCGTGAGCGTAACTGCAACACAGAGCGGCGATGAGAACTACCTCGCAGCAACCCCAGCGACAAAGACATTTAACGTCGGCAAAGCGTCGCAGACGATAACGTTTGCAGACATCGCCGACACGACGTATTCGGCGAACCCGATCACGCTTAGCGGGAGTTCTAGTTCCGGGCTTGGGGTGGCCTTCACATTAACGAGCGGTCCAGCGACACTTGTCGGAGACATCCTCACAACCACCGGCGCAGGAATGGTGAGCGTCACAGCAACACAGAGCGGCGATGCGGATTACCTCGCAGCAACCCCAGTGATAAAGACATTTAATGTCGGCAAAGCGTCCCAAACGATCACAGTGACTGAGATCACCGACATGGTTTATTTAGACGGCCCGATTACGCTGACCGGAACTGCGGATTCGGGACTCGACGTGACGTTCACAATAACGAGCGGTCCAGCGACACTTGTCGGAAACATCCTCACAACCACCGGTGCAGGAATGGTGAGTGTAACAGCTACACAGAGCGGCGATGCGGATTACCTTGCAGCAACCCCAGTGACGAAGACATTTAATGTCGGCAAAGCGTCGCAGACGATAACGTTTGCAGACATCGCCGACACGACGTATTCGGCGAACCCGATCACGCTTAGCGGGAGTTCTAGTTCCGGGCTTGGGGTGGCCTTCACATTAACGAGCGGTCCAGCGACCCTGACCGGAAACATCCTGACTACGACAGGAGCCGGAAACGTGACCGTAACAGCAACCCAGACTGGCACCGACAATTACCTAGCCGCATCCCCTGTGACAGTTAGTTTCCAAGTGTTCTCAACGATTATTGGGCGCGCAGTTTTTTATAACAATTCCGCGTGGGATGGGAATAACACAGCAGCCAATGCTCGGGATGATCAGGCTATCGCGACGGATAAAGTAGCACTCAGGCTTGGTGAGATTGCCTCGTTCACAAATTACACATCCTACTCTAAGGGAATCAACGGGATCATCGTTGATCTTGCCGGTGCGCCGATTGAGAATTCTATCACAGCGGCTGATTTTAGGATCGTTCGGGGTAACGACAACAACCCTAGCGGCTGGTCATTGGCCTCAACTCCTGAAAGCGTGACAATACGCCCCGGTGCAGGAGTAGGTGGTTCCACGCGGGTGACACTGATCTGGGCGGATAACACGTTCACCAATACTTGGGTGGGGATTACAACCCTCGCTACTACCGCAACCGGCTTACGCAATGAGGATCAATTCTACTTCGGAAACGCGATCGGTGATACGGGGAATTCGTCAGCGAATGCCCAAGTCTCCATTGCCGATCAAGCCGCGATTCGATCCCATCCAGCCACATTTTTGGCTCCGGCCGCATTGAATTCCAGATGGGACATCAACCGAGATCAGCGAGTCGGTATCGCGGATGAAGCGCTAGCTCGCTCCCACATCACCACGTTTTTGACTGCCCTCAAATTGATCGATCTGACAACTCGCCCCATCCGACCTGTCGTGGGAGACTCCGTGTATTCCATGTCAAGAACCAGTCCCAATGGCATAGCCATTGCTCAATACTCTCCCACAGAAATCATCGTCGAAGCAGTCGTGGAATCCTCTGATAGTGCTGAACTTTGGATCGCCCCCACCGTGACTGGCCCATGGCACCGAAGCCAAATCCCTGCAACGGAAACCGCAGTAGAAAACGTTCTGCGTTGGTCGGTTAAAACTAATTCTGAAAACCAACAAATTTATTATTGCGTCCGATATGACTTTAAGTAGTGTCCAAAGCACGATCCTTGACCGAGGTTTTCCGAAAGGTAAATGCCACTTGCCATGAGAGTCCGTCTGTTCATCCTGACGATAATGTTGTCCTCGGCAGTAATGTCGCAGGCCAACATTGTATTTTCAGTGCCGGACACGGAACTCCTTCCCAACGCGGCTAGTCAGACCCTCTGGATCCATGTCAGCAATGAAGGTCAGCCCGTGTCGCTTCTTGGCCTCGGTCTTAACATACAAATTGCTGATGGAGGCCCCGCTGCTGGAGGAGTGATCACGGGTCCCGAGATCACAAATGTGGATCTTTTTTCCCCCGCTTTCCTTTTCGGATCCAATAACAACGGACAAGGCGGATCGGGTAGCCTATTGCCCCAAATATACGAGGCCGCGACGTTAACCGAATCGGGTTCCATTCAACTTGGTGTTGGAACATTTGTCGTCGGATCCATCACCTTGGATGCCACCGGGCTTTCGCTCTACGGTCAAACGTGGGATATCACCCTCCACTCATTGAATGGGACCAGCGAATTGTTTGGAATCGATGGCAATCCGCTATCGGTATTGTTCCGTCCTGCTTTACTCACCATGGTTCCCGAGCCGGGGATCGCCTCCATGGCGGTGGCGGGAGGCGCTTTGCTGCTACTGACAACGATGCGTCGCACAAAACAAAAGTTGAATTCTTCGCCAGATCATCATCGGAAACAGTGATTTAATCATTGACGCTTTCCCACGTAAAAAGGATGATTATGTTATCGGTTCCGGTTTGTAAGAATTTGTGATCCTGCGCGGACAAAGGGGTTAAAATGTGGTGACTTGAATGGCAGCAGCAAAACAAACATGGACGGTCAGCATTGAGCCAGTGTCTTCGCACGACATCGGCGCGGTTTCTCTTTGTTATTTGGTATGGCATTTGCAAGGCTCCATGCAGCGGATGCACCGCCTGATTCACTATTTCGTCATCGTTCTCTGCGTTCTCACGACGATCCCCGCAAGTTCCGCCCAAACTTCTGGAGTGATCAACTATCAAGGCCGCGTCATGGTCGGGGCCACCCTGTTTACCGGCACCGCCCAGCTCAAATTTGCCCTCGTCAACGCTGATGGCACAAAGACTTACTGGAACAACGCTGCACTGGGAGTCGGCGGTTCTGAGCCTGCCTCCGCAGTGTCGGTTGCGGTAACCACGGGCCTTTACAACGTGGCGTTGGGCGACGCCTCGCTGCCGAACATGGCTTCCATTCCTTCAGCGGTTTTCGCCGATGCTGTCTCACAGACTGCTACTAACCCTATCTTCCTTCGGGTTTGGTTTAATGATGGTGTCAACGGTTCTCAGCTCTTGGTTCCCGATACACGATTAACCCCGGTTGCCTTTGCCATGGCGGCTTCTTACGCCCAGACTGCCCAATCCGCCCTGAGCGTCCCCGATGGTTCGATTTCCGCCGCAAAATTAGCTCCCGGGATTCTACCTTCCGGCATTACAGCCGTTTCGCCTAATCCTGCTGATAAATCATTGCTCGATGGAGGCTATCAATCCTTCTACGAGATCCCCGCACCGGCTTGGAACAGCGGGTCAACAGCGGGTCAACCCGCTGCGAGGGTTCGTCACCAAGGGGTTTGGACTGGAAGTGAATTATTTGTCTGGGGAGGTCAGGCTCAGGGACCGACACTTCTAGATGATGGTGGTTTATACGATCCTGTGGCAAATTCTTGGAAATTAGTTCCCGCAAATGCTAGCATCAACGCACGGCAGGGTCACACTCTCATTTGGACCGGCCAGCGTGCGATCGTCTGGGGTGGGATGTCGGTAGCGACAGTCCTCAACACAGGCGGATTGTTCGATCCCTCCACACGGTCTTGGACCGACAAAACTTCCATCACTAACGCCCCTGCTGCTCGACAGAACCATGTTGCGGTATGGACCGGCGAAGAAATGTTCATTTGGGGAGGAAAAAACCAGCAAGGAACCAATATCACCAATTTCGCCCTCTACAACCCAAAAGCCGATACCTGGCGGAACCCTTCCACCACAGGTGTCAAACCCGCTCCCGCAGCTGGCACCCTCGGTGTGTGGACTGGCACCGAGGTAATCTTGCTGGGCGGTGCAGGTGCTGTTAACGCCGACATTCGCTCGGCCTTTAATCCAAACACTTTAGTCTGGCGAAATCTGTCTGCCACAGCGGCTCCGATCAGTCGCACGGACCATTCCGTGGTTTGGACAGGGGACCGGATGTTGGTCTGGGGAGGGAAAGGGACTTCCGGTGTCCTCGCGGATGGGGCTGTTTACGATCCTAAACTCGACACTTGGAAACCCATTTCCACCGTCAATGCCCCGTCTGCAAGAGCCCTCCACAGTGCCGTCTGGACAGGTCGCGAAATGTTGATCCTTGGCGGGGCAACCCCCGCTGGACTTTTATCCTCCGGCTTTGCCTATAATCCTGCCACCGATTCTTGGCGGCCGTTGACAACCGCCGGGACACCCACTCCACGCTCTGGAAGCGTGGCTGTTTGGACGGGTGCTCAGACACTTATTTACGGTGGCAACGGTCAAAATTCAGTCATTTTAGCCGCCCTTCAATCGTTGATCCCGCAACCGGCATGGTATTTTTACCGGCACCCTTGAACCCAATAGAGCCATGATTCGTTCAAAACTAAATCTGTTGAAGCTGACGGGTGTCCTGCTGTTTCTCGCCGTTTGGCCTGTTTCCACCCGCGCCCAGTGGATGAGTCAGACCAATATCCTTGTCAATGGTTGGAACGCGGTCTATCTCAACTTGGACGCAAGTCATGATACCATTGACAATTTGGTTTGGAAAAATGCCGCAAACCCGATTCAGGACATCTGGATGTGGGATCCTGACACAGGGACCGCTCAATTCTTGACCGATCCTTCGTCACCCCTCACCTCTAGCCTCCAGTGGCAGCAGTGGGCTAGGAGCAATGTTAACATTGTCACCAACCGACTCAATCGCCTGCTAGGAAATAAAGCCTACCTTGTCCGCAGCACCAACACCGCCAATTATTCGTGGGTGGTCACGGGCAAACCAGTCCCACCAAGCTACCAATGGACGAGTTCTGGAGAAAACTTTGTTGGCTTTCCAGTGAATCCCGCTAAATCGTCAACGTTTAGCGATTACCTCGCGGCTGCGCCTCTCTTCGTCAGCACGGCTCAAATTTTTCGATATGTCGGTGGCAATTTGACCGAGAGCAATCCAGTTCTTGTGGATAACCCCTCCACGGTAAACATCCAACGTGGTCAGGCCTATTGGGTGCGGTCACCTGACTTTAACAATTACTACGGTCCCTTCACGGTTTCCGGAGGGGCTTCAGGAATCGCTTTCGGCACGACATTGGGGCAAAGCCGCATCACATTGGCAAATAATACCTCGAAAGATCTCACCCTCTACTTGAACCTTCTCGGATCGGCAACTCCGCCGACCAACCAACCTGTCGTTTCAGGGGTGCCCCCCATCCTCATCCGGGGTGGCCTAAACATCACCAATCTTACCCATGGATACACAGTCCTCAATGGGCTAGGAAATTTCCCTGTGCTTCTCAAGCCGTCGGGTCAACCGGGTTCTTCCATGGAAGTAATTTTGGGCCTGAATCGGGCGGCTTTAACCAATTACGCTGCGGGCAGCCTCCTTGCTGGAGTCCTTCGAATCACGGATGCCGGCCTTTTAGAAGAGATCAATCTTCCGGTTACGGCGACCGTGGCCAGCAGTGAAGGCCTTTGGGTTGGGACCGCCACCGTCAACGCGGTCGATCAATACCTCAACAATTACTATACTGCAGTCAACCTGATCGATTTAACCAATCAATTGAGGAATTTGGGTCTGCTCACGAACACCATCGCCCAGGGTACGGGGCTAAAAGGTGAATATTGGGAAACGAATAAAACGCCCTTTGACACGACGAGCCCGACGTTGACCCGGGTTGATTCAACCATCAATCTTGCCGGAACGACCGCTGCCCCCGCGACAGCAATCGGCAGCACCGATTACTGGGTTCGCTGGACCGGATTTGTGCAAGCCAAAGACAAGAGCGCGTCCAATGAGGTTTATTCGATCATTGTCGAAGCCGATGACAAAATTAAACTAACCTTAAACGGATTAGTGCTTATCGACGCGACCAACACGACTTCGAAAGCTTACACCAACACGTTAACCATGGTTCCGGGTGAGTTCTATGGGCTCCAGATCGAGTATCGACAAGGTGCCGGCTCAGCGACGTGCAAGCTGTTTTGGGAGTCATTCACTAAGAGCACGAACGCTACAGGAGTCGTGTCAACCACCGTAAAAACCGCAAAACAACTCATCCCGACAACGCAATTATACAATTCTGTGGATAAATTTGTCGGATATAAGAATGGCAACACCTATAATATTGATCCTGCTTCTGGTCGGATCATGGAACTCACTGGTAAAAGCGGTGCATTTCTTTCCACTGCAAAAACAGTTCCCAACGGTTCAGTTCCAGTCGGTTTCGACCTCAGGTTGATCGTCCACGCCGGCACCAACGCTGCGGCGGGTCGTCAGACAATGACCTTGCTTCAACATATCTACACCGGATCGGGAGTTAATGGACCACAAGTCATCACGACCACCACCAATTTACTCGATCGCACCAAACTCGCCTCTGCACGGCGTATAAGTTCCACCCATTTTCCTTGGAAAGGGGATGATGAGAACGTTGGTTGGGCATCTCGATCGAACCTGTTAAGTCCGGTAGCGATTTTTGACGTCGAGCTGGACTATAATGACCAAGCGGCCAACCCGTTTGTCCACGCTTACCATCCTGACCACGATAATCTTGATGCCAACTTTCTTCCCACCGGCAACGGTAAGGAATCGTTTAAAATCATCCGAAACATTACCTTAACAACGCTTCCACCGGAGGATACATTTCAGTCTCTCACTTTGGCTGCGGGGAAACGGCAAGGCCACTATCGCGAACAGATTAAAATTACGGATGACGGCGTTAAAACACGAATTTTCGATGTCGAAGGCCGGTTTTCCTTGAATCAAATCAGCGAGAATCCAGTTCTTTTGAACGCGGGAAAGAGCACACTCACACTCAACATCGGAGCCGATCCAAACGTGCGAACCCTAGCTAGAAAAACCACTCTCGAAAGCCTCACCAACGGTGCGGCACCCATTCAATCTTTAGTGGGACAATGAAGAATCAATGATCCTCTGAATCCATATTACTCTTAAACGTAAATCAATCATGAAAAATAACTCCGAACCTACTCTCAAGCTCGGCAGTCTCATTCCTTCGCGCCGATGTTTTTGTTGGATTCTCTCTGGGTATCTTGCCCTTGGATTCCTTGGACTGGGCTTGATTTCAACGAAAGCCGCCACACAAAACCCGCCAGACCTCATGGCCTATCAGGGTTATTTGACGGACGCCAATGGTGCTGTTCTAGCACCCACAACCCCCGTCAATTATGAGGTGGTCTTCAAGATTTACGCGGCGTCCACCGGGGGCACTGCGATCTGGGCAGAAAAACAGACGGTCACCGTGGATAAAGGCAATTTTAGCATCCTGCTTGGAGTAGGTGCCACTGTGGCTGGTGTAAACCACAACGCGCTATCCACCGTGTTTATCGGCGGGGATGCCTCGGATCGATATATCGAGATGGTTCCGACCATCAACGCCGTGGCTACTACCATGAGTCCACGGTTGCATTTGGTGACTTCACCCTATGCGATGCTAGCGAAAACTGCCATCGGCCTTTACAACAATGATGGATCATCCATCATCAACCTCAATGCCAGCCAACTCACGTCGGGAACGGTTGCTGATGGCCGACTGAGTGCAAATGTTGTTTTGGCGAATAAGAATAATAAATTTGGAGGTACTCAGATCTTCGAAATAGTGGGAGTCTCCACCGATGTGTATATTCAAGGAAACATTGCATTACAAGGCGCAGCATCGAAAATCTGGACCCACGAATTCATAGGCCGTGGAACCGTGCCCATCGGGACAATCATGGCCTATTTCGGGGATATCGCCGCTATCCCTGCTTACTGGAAAGTTTGCGACGGAGGAACCTACTCAGGTCGCTTGACCCCTAACTTAAAAGGTAGGTTTATCGTAGGAGCGGGAGGAAGCGGGACTGGTATCAGCACTGCAGCCTACAACACGACCGGCGGAGCAATCGCGGTGACGTTGGCCATTGCTAATCTCCCAGACCACGAACATAGCTATTTTGATGCACACTTCGCGGAAAATACCTCAGACACTAGGGGAGGTGCTACGATAATCACGCTTAATAACAATGTTAAAGGGTCTGGAGATAGTGATGAGGACAACGGTAGAGTCTTGGGTTTTAATAGGAATACGCATAAGACTGTTGGAGCCGCTACGACTCCATTCAGCATTTTGCCACCCTATTACGCATTATATTATATTATGCGCGTTGAGTAGTAGCAAATGTCGAAGGACTTGATATTCAACTTTATTTATTTGGTTAACCAATCACCTTAATTGCCACGAGATGAAAATAAATCACCAATTCAGGTTTATTGCCCTGCTGCTGGCGATGTTGGGGTTCGGCGTGACGACTGGGTTTGCTGCAACAGCGGTTCCGTTGCAGTTGCAAATCGATGGGATTGTGATCAACTGGCAATCACAACGAGGCGTGCCAATCAGCATCAGGAAAGGTGGCAGTTCTGATGGTCGAGGTCCGACCCAAGCAGCCCAGATTGCAGCCGGCCTCACGACTGAACCGGCAACGGAACAGTATTCGACGTTTCTGGCAGTCGGAGCAGTTGCAGCCCCACAAGCAACAACCATAACCGCTGGGGAAACCAATGTGTCCGAAAGTGCCATTTCGTTGGGTTTGCCTGTCGCCAAACTCAACAACGCGGTTGTGATGGTGATGACTCGGGCGCAAGTCGGCGGTGCGTATATCCTTCAATCTTCAACTTACCGATTTGGCCAAGTAATCAGCGCACCTAGCTTAAACGAGAAAGGGGAACCATTACCTCAGGGTGTGTTGGCATCGGATTATTGGAATGCCGAACCATTCTCAACCAATAAACATGCCGATGCTCGGTATTACTGGTCGATCCATGCTCGCCAAGTGTTTGCGACCCAACCCGGGCCGATGGAGATTCAATGGGTTAAAGCGAACCCGGAAAGCTCGTTGACACCGACTTCTTCGACAGTCACCCAGAAACCTTCCGAGTATTCCGTGGTTGGCAATTATGTATACGCTCTCATCAAACAAAACTTGGTGGTATCGGGTTCGGCAGCCAAGCCTGCCGTCACCATGTATTGGAACCAAAAATCTTTCTCACGAGTGGGTTCTCGAATCTTGCTTCCACAGAATTTGATCGTCGGGGTGAATCTCATCACAAACACGCTTTTTCCCAAGCGCGTGACCGACGCTTACCTCCCTCCCGGGACGTCAATGCCTGTCGAAGAAAAGGACATACAACTTTTGGAGACGCGAACTCTATGGTATGACTCCGATGGAGGGACGCTCAACGCTTACAATGTGGAGGGAAGGGCATTTATCGAGTATTACGGAAACCGGAATCCCGATGGGGTCTCGCACCAATTCTTGGGTTTTGAAATTGTGGATGTCCGACAAAAAGCGGACTTGGTAAAAGCCAGTGCACTACTTGGAGACCCATTACATGTTGAACCCGCCACACTCCAGTCGAAAGACCTAATACCACAACCTATTCCAACATACAATTTTCCTAATCTGGTCTATAATCTGCCTGAGGCAGCGAATGATCCAAACCTCAGCCGATACTGGGCGGCCCAGGAGACTACCAACTACAATGACGTTCTCATTTATTGGATGAAGCCAGCGTCGCTAGGGGTTCTTTGGCCGCAGGTTCTGGACACCTACCAACAGATTTGGCCCACTGATCCCAATGCATACAGTCATTACATCCGACCGGAAGCCGCGACCAAGGAGTTGGCAGCTGAAACAGGAATCCTCCTTCCTTCGGCTAACACCCCAAAATTGGTTTATCAAGATATCCTAGATAAACCTCGCGCATTCTTAAATACCGACTCAATTTTCTACACTTGGCTCGATTCGGATCATCCATCGGTCCGAGCCTTAATCCAGTATAAACAGGGACCTAATGTATTCTTTGAGAGGGTTCTGTCATGGTTGGACAGTTCGGCAGATATCGGGACTACGGCCTTCACTGGCAGCGTGGTAACAAACTTAGTTGATCCCGCACTCCCTAGAATCGTTCTTCCGAAGGTTGTGAAGGAAAATGTTCTGGTAGGTCAACGAATTTCCGCACCGATCGGTGAATTGGGAGCAGATTCGGGAAGCCCATATGTTGCAGGGCATGTTCATCTTGCCACGGGGACCTCTATCGCAACTGACGCCTATATTGACCCGTTGCTAGACGGGTTTGAGACCGCCAATCTTGGGGCGATCATCCCCATCAACGCAATCCCCGGCAAAAACCGGTTGGAGGTCTGGTGGCATCGATTAAACTCCCCTCCAACGACCTCAGGGATCATCCCCGTGTATTGGCCGAGCGTCATCGGTTACTATACCATTGGCTGGCCAACCTCCACGCCGGACAAAATTGTTCTTGCGAGCAACCAAGGAAGCAAGCCTTTGGTCGGTCTTGAGCGTGATGGCTGGCTATATTACCAAAATGACCGAACTTTATCGGGGTTCAATCCAAACGAAGAACACGCCCTCTTGCAAGGAGGCTCACTCTGGGCGTTGCGCGACGATTTGAATGTGACCGCTGGCACCAACTATAGCTCTGCAGCGTTTGCGCTCTTGGAATTCATAGATAGCGATGGTCGCCCTTCAATGAAGCCGTTTTCAGTGGTTCGTGAAGATGCCTCACAAGGGTTCACCTTTCAATATGGTGTGAGTGTCGGCAACAACGGAGGATTGGCACCGATTCTACAAGCTCCCATGCCCCTTCCACTCCTGCCAGCACCGAGGGTTACGACGACGACGAGAAGCCTCAACACGGAGATCACCAGTTTGAATATTGGGGGGTTGACCACGACGAATCAGAGCATCAAGTTTGGACCTCGATCAGCCATCGGAGTTCTCAACGTAGGGATGACACTCGGTGAAAGGTTCTCTCTCCCTACGCACCGAGAGTATGTCTTGGCGGGGAACGTCTCTGGCGTGCCTACGAGCAATTATTGGGTGTTTTTAACGTCTGCGGATCCCGGAGAAAATGGAGGGATATCAACCTATAAATTCAATGGGGTGGTTTCGACAAACCGGCCTGCTGCGATCACGTCGGTTGGATGCCCTCAACTCGATGGTGGCGTCTCAGCCAACCTCGGGATTTATCGATATATCGTTTCGCGGACGAATCTTTTCGCAGTCGGCCAAAACATTCAGGTATGGAATGCAGTGAGGAAAATCGGCAACGTTGGCACCGTTAACGCCACGGGTTCGACCAACCTATTCAACCCAACAACTGGCCTGACCGAACCGGTTTTGTTCGTCGCTGTCAACCTCAACAACGGGCTGGCTGCGAGTGCCCAAACTATCGATGTTGTCGGGGCCGCAAGCCTAGTTTGGGTAATTGCTAATCCAAGCACTTTCACTTTTCCTGTAGGTGCAACCGGTTGGACATTGAGAAACAGCCCCATGCGGACGACGCCAAATCGGACTTGGGTGAGCAATCAGAGAAACTTCTCCGTGCAGGATGAACAACAGGAATTTCCCTTCGACGCAAATGGGACAACATTTCAGGATCGAAACGGAACGGTTTGGTTCTACCGAGGTCCGCACGATGCCGACGATCCCGCGACTACCACCATGCGGTTTTACTACAAAACGTTACCTGGTTTTTATTTTCCGTTGAGCGGAACCGGAAGTCCGCTTGGAGTGGGACAGCAACCAGCGGTCGGGACCATCACGCCTTACCTCCGACCCTACAGTGAGACTCACGCAAAGTATGTGGGAGATCCGATTATTGGGAGCAACCAATCTTTGGTTCGGGGCGACGATAACGCATTGGGGATCTCCTACACGACCTCGTGGTCAAAAGATGTTCCTGAGTTGCCGATGGGTCAGAGTCTCACGGAAGCCGTCCGTGGCTTACCCGCAATCCGCGGACAGCTCAGTGCTCGAGTACTTTACCAACAATCTCGGGTTGTAAAATCCGCAACCAACATTTCTGTCGTGCTTCATGATCCCACTCGTCAAAAAACTTTCGCGTTTGGAAGCAAAACCGACTCGATCCTCAACCAGATTCCCAACTCCGTCAGTGTGAAGGATAGTTTCGGGAAATATTATTTCCCCAAGCTCCCTCCCCACCTTGTCGGAAGGGTGTTTTTTGATTCGACGGTTGGCAAATATGGATCGCTCATTTTCCGGGGAGAATTTGTAAAAGCGATCACAGGAGATTCCTACCTGCTCCCGAATATTTTAAGCACTTCAGACAGGAATTACTTGATCAACCTTTGTGACGCGTCGGACACACTAAGGCCGCAGTGGATCAGTGCGGTGGATGGCCTGAAAACAACCATGGTTCCCTTTACAATGAATCAAGGAGTTTGGGTCGAGAATCCGGGAAGCGTAATGACCTCAACATTCCTTCCGAATGAGTTGTGCCAAGCAATCGACCAAGATGTGCCTGTGGACTCCTATGCACTAACGGCGATGGGCCCGGGGACTGGCTATGTGACAGTAGCATTTCAGGATAGCCTTTCTCCGGCCGCCTCAAGGGGAGTTCTCGCGGTCCAGGTGGTCCGAGTGAGCACGAATCTTTATACCGGTGAGATTAAGATTGTGAATGCGTCGAACCCTTTGAGTGAATTCATCACGCTCCAACAAGTGGTGGATCTCGCGGGTAAAGCGGGTTCTTACGAATTTGATTGGAGAATGGCGGCACCCGTCGATGGGAATCCTGTTCCTGTAGAAAATGGTGGGGCTCAGCCTGTAGCTTCCACAACTACGGGACCCGGAGACCACTGGCTGTCTGTGGATGCGGCGAAATTCCCGGATGGCGTCCGTGTCACCTTGGGTGGCACTGCAGATGTCCAAGCATTGAGCGATAATTACTTGATTGTACGATACAGAACTACTGATCCCAACCACCCGTCATACGGGACATGGTCGGCGTGGACAGCTCCCCAGCTTGCCGAGGGTTGGATCAAACGCGTCTTGGCGGGGGTTAACCCCTTCTCACAGCGCGTGACGGATTTCACCAGCAATGAAGTCAGCGACCAGGTCAGCATGCTGACGCAAGCGGGTTCGCGCTGGGAAGGGAATGTCCCGCTCAACCAAGATTCACTGAATGATTTCGGGCTAATTCCGATTTACGAGACCGTTCTGAACATGGGGCGGAACATGAGCATTGAAGCGGGCATCAATTACGGGCCAGCAAACGATGCGTTGCTACTCGCAGCAGGTTACATCTCGGATCTTTACACCATTCTGGGCAATGAGGCATGGGCTGAGGCGAACAATCCGACCGTGAGCGTGGGAGATAACACGGGTCTCAGGAGCATTGCGACCTCGCTGTTTCCGTTCCTCGGTGAGACGGCGAGTCTAATGGAACAACAGCAGGCGTTATTGCGAGGCCGGGATGACTTCCTGACGCCCGGGACACGTCGCGCACCTGTTTACAATAGGCTGTATTGGAACTACACGCGCGGAATCAATGCAGGAGAGATCATTTATGCTCTGCATTTCGACATCAAACCAGCACCCCACAATATCACTGGAAATGTCGGCGCGGCCGATGCAGCGTATATGTTCCCGCAAGGACATGGAGATGCCTATGGTCATTATCTGACTGCCCTCTTTAACTATTACAAACTCCTGATGAACCCGAGCTTTAGCTGGGTGCCCACGAGCGAGGCGGTTACTATTTTGGATACTCCCGTTGCAGTGAGTTACATGCACGAGCGGAAATTCGCCGCTACAGCAGCTACTTTGGCCCGGACGGGGCAGTTGATCTTCGACTTAGCTTGGCGCGAGGCGTATGTGTCGGGGACTTCCAACGGTTGGGCTTTCTTAGGTCCGAATTACCAGAACGTGAATGTCATCGGGAGCACCGACGAGGCGGCTACAAAGCGCTACTGGGGAGCAGACCACTGGGCGGCCAGAGTTGGCCAAGGGAATTATTTGAATTGGGTGGTCGGAAACTCGTTACTACCGGACTTTGATCCGGACCCCTTGCATTTCGGCATCCAGAAAGTGGATAGAGGCACGGTAACGGATCTTTCAGAACTGCCAAGGTTCTCCACAACCTTGCAAACTGCAATGGAAAACGCCGAAGCCCATCTGAACCCGCTTGGGTTGCCAGAAAACACGGTTACGTTCGATATCAACCCCAACCTTCTGACGGGAACAGCTCCTCAATCGCATTTTGAACAGGTCTATGGTCGTGCGGCAGAAGCATTGGCAAACGCCGCTTTTGCGTATGATCAAGGTCAGGATGTGAGTGCGGCACTCCGGAGTCAGCAGGATTCTTTGGCAGAGTATATCGATAAGATCAACACTCAGGAACAAGCGTTCACTAATCAACTGATCGAGATTTATGGAACGCCCTACAGCGATGACATCGGACCGGGGGCGACCTACAAGCAAGGATACGCGGGACCTGATGTGGCTCACTTTGCATATGTAGATCAAACGGATATCCCGGATTCTGGTGGAGTTTTGGGGTTTGCAGATGGGATTACGGGTGAACCAGCGGACCCGTTTACTACAGGTCAATTGGAGGTACCGTTCTTCAATCAGGAAATATACAGTTGGATGACGGATGGCTACCTCGTGGATTATGACACTGAGATTCCTGATTTGAAGGCTTCCAACTATGCCCTCAAAAATCTTTATCGCCCTCCCAATTCACCGGATGTCTTGGAGGGGGACTATCTAGAGATTACGATCGATACCCAAGGTTATATTCAAAAACCAAGCCACTGGACCGGCAAGCGCACCTATAGCGGGAAAATCCAACGGGCGATTTCAGAATATAAATCAGCGTGGTGGGATTATGTCATCGCAGGGAATTCTTCCGTGGGGACGGTTCAGGAATTCAACCAACGGGTCAGCCGCTTTAGTAATTTTGTCAAGTATATCAACGATCGAACCAAGGAGGAAACAAAGACGGATGATCTGACAAAAACAATGATCGAAATTGATGCAGTGAATAAGATTTTCACTTCGGATGCGGAGGTTGTGGCAGAAATGATCGATGAACTCGCGTCAGCGACCGAAACATCGATTCCGGATGTTTTTATCGCGGGTTTGGCCGCTGGAGGGAGCATAGGCTCTGCTGCTAAGGGTGTAGTGAAAGCATTGGGGATATCCGCGAAGTCTGCTGTCGCAGCCGCCTCATTGGCGATTACCACCTCGACATTCGCTGCGTTGTCGGAATACCAAAAGAAATTGCTTCGTTACGCGGAAAGAGTTCGAAAGATGGAATATGATCAGGAAATCAGGGATTGTTTCGAGGATCTAGTTACCACGACGGCCCAGTTTACTGACAGGGTCGTTGATATGAACGTGGCTGCTAGGAAACTCAACTTGGCTGAGGCGAATGTTCAAACGGCGATTCAGGAAGGTTACCAACTCCTCGCCACCCGCTCCTCCTATCGTGCGAGGGAGGCAGCGATTATTCATGGTTACCGGACCCGTGATGCGAGTTACCGGTTGTTCCAGAATGAAAAGCTGGAACGTTACAATACTCTGTTTAATCTCGCTCAACGCTACGCGTTGCTTGCGGCTTACGCCTACGATTACGAAACAGGATTGCTGGGAACGGAGACGGGTAAGAAAGTAATTCAACAGTTGGTTGGCACTCGCTCGTTGGGGGTGGTTGACAGGAACGGAAAGCCGCAGTTTGTGGGCGAAGGCGCGGGGGATGCGGGGCTCTCAACGGCGTTAGCCACCCTGTGGGCGGACTGGGGTGTCCTCAAAGGACGGCTGGGCTTCAATAATCCCGATGGTTATGGAACGACCGCATCGTTGCGGAGTGAGAACTTCCGAATCTACCCTGATTCCAGTGGAGAATCCGCTTGGCTGGATGTGTTGAACCGAAGCCGGAGTGCAAACCTTCTCGATGATCCGGATGTCCGGCGAAATTGCTTGGGGATCGATAAAGGGACTGGTTTACCGGTTCCTGGTCTGGTTATTCCGTTCTCGACGACGATTGCTGAAGGTTTCAATCTTTTCGGCAAGGAACTCGCGCCGGGAGATCACAATTTCAGTGAAAGTTCGTTTGCCACGAAGATCTTCTCGGTTGGTGTGGCTCTCGAAGGTTATTTAGGGATGGATCCGCCCTCAGCAAACCTCGGTGCATTGGGAGCAACTGGAGGAAGCTCGCCTTCCGACCCAACTACCTTTACGGATCCAAATGCGCTCGCGGCAACACCGTATGTGTATTTGATTCCGGTGGGGGTTGATTCGATGCGCTCACCTCCATTGGGGGATCAATCCACCGTGAGAAGCTGGGACGTTGCGGATCTGGCGATCCCAATGCCGTTCAATTTGAGTGCTTCCGGGTTCTCATCGAAGCCTCTGTGGCAGGCGAGTGATTCGTTGCAAGAGCCACTGTTCGCAGTGCGAAAGCATCAGGCGTTTCGTCCTGTGCCATCAGCTAGTTATTTCAGCAGTTCGATTTATGGGGGGAATAACGGCCTCCAACGAACTCAGTATGCCAACAGTCGGTTGATCGGTCGTTCAGTGTGGAATAGCCAATGGAAATTGGTGATTCCGGGTTCGGCGTTGTTGAGCAATTCGGAGGAAGGTCTGAATCGGTTCATTAAATCGGTGAAGGATGTGAAGGTTTATTTTGTTACCTACTCCTATTCGGGTAACTAATTGCTTAGAAAGACCATTTGCATGAAAAAGTCGTTTGTTTCTCATTGGTGGCCTTTGTTGGTGGTCGCGTTCCTCGCCGGTTCGACAGGAGTTCAGGCGTTCCCGCCAGCCCCGCCGACGGTGATTTATGGCACCGTTCGGAACGAGGTCGGCGAACCCTTGCGCGATGGCAGTGCAAAAGTCATTTTCGACCCGGGCAACGGCAATTTGCAATCGACAAAGTTAGATACCCCGAAAGGTTTGGATGAGAATTATTCTGTCTCCGTCAAAATGGATTCGGGAGTGACGAGCGATTTAACAAACCCGACGGCCTTGCGACCTGCCGCCCCCTATCGGTTGAAAGTAAAAATCGGCAGCACGGAGTATGTGCCGCTGGAGCTTCAAGGGAATTTGCGCACTTTGGGGACACCCGGGACAAGGACTCGGCTGGATTTGACGTTGGGGGTCTCGAGCAGTAATGACGGCCTGCCGGATGCTTGGAAACGCCAGATGATTCAAGGTTTGGGATTAGGGTTGGCTCCGGGAGATATTCATCCTGGGGATATGGTTCCTGGAACTGGTTTAACCTACGCACAAGTATATGGAGCCGACACGTATAATGTTTCGCCGACGAATGGCTTCACCTTAAAAATCGACGGAGTCGTAGGGACAACCTCGCAATTCACATTCACGGGGGTTAAAGGGCATACTTACAAAGTCCGCTCTGGGATGACGGTAGATCAGCTAGGTCAAGTGGCCTTCCAAGTGAACCGAAACGGAGAACGAGGGCTGCTGGTGCAGTCTCTAGTCGTGACGAACACGGCCTTGGTTAAAATCGAAGTCCCGGCCGTCGCAAACGATCAACCCCAGACCCAGTTCTTCCAGCTGATGGTTGAATGACCGGGTAACCAAGGATCACTTCATTGAGCCTAGATAACATGCTTAAGGTTCGATGGTTTGTTTGGTCTGGATGCTTGGTGGTAATTGGGTGCTTGTTCGCCCTGCTATTTTATCCCCCAAAAATCCCGCCCACACCACTCGTCGAGATCGGGATGACCAATATCGCGAAGACCAACGGGTTGATTTGGAAATCTGGCGACACAAGTCCGTTTTCAGGATTCTTGGTGGATCGGTTTCCTGATGGAAAGGTGTTGTCGCGTTCGGAAATCAAAAATGGGAAAATGGACGGTATTTCGCAAGGGTATGACACGAACGGGACGTTGCAGGTGAAGGAGCATTTCGTGGCGGGGGTATCGGATGGTGTGAGGGAGAAATGGTATCCAGATGGCACACTGATGGTGAAAGGAACCATTGTCGCCGGGGAATTTCACGGGACCTTTCAACGATGGCACACGAATGGTCAATTATCAGAAGTAATGCAAATGAATCGAGGGAAAGCGCACGGGGAAGCGTTCGGGTTTTACCCGAGTGGTTACCGGAAGTCGTTTACGCGTCTGAATACGGGGGAAGTGTCGGACCAAATTCTTTGGAAGGACGGGGAGATCAAAGGATCAGACCCCGTCAAAAAGCAATAGGGATTCTGGGTGAAGGGGAAAACGAAATCAATCGATCGTGCCTTGAGGACGTCGAAGCGAGAGCTTTGGCGTCTGCTGCCATTGCTATTGATTTTGTTGGTATTGTTGGGTGGGGTTCCGGCGGAGGGTGGTTCCAGTCAGAGTTCTTCCTATCGACAAACTGACTCCAGTTTTCTCTCAGGACAGTTGAGTTTGGGAGGATCGGTGTATTCGGTCTCACAGACAATCGGTGACTGGGGTGGTGTATCAACGAATAGCAGAGGTGATGTCACCATTAGCTCTGGTTTCGGTGCGGGGGGCGGAAAGGCGATGCAGACGATCACGTTTGCGGTGATGGCGGATCGCCCCTATTCACCAATACCCATCCCAATGGGAGCGACGTCGAGTTCAGGATTAGGCGTCACCTACCGAGTTGAGAGTGGACCGGCGACGGTGAGCGGTAGTGCGTTGACATTGACAGGGGTGGGTGTAGTGACCGTGGTAGCAGAGCAGAGTGGGGCGATCAATTACCCTGAAGCAACCTCGGTGAAGCAGACATTTACGGTGACCAAGGCGATTGCGACGGTGACATTGGCGGGGTTAACCCCGACCTACGATGGAACCACGAAGGTAGCTGTTGCGACAACCGTTCCGGCTGGATTGACGGTGAATCTTACCTATGCAGGATCCACGACAGCACCAAAAACAGCAGGGAGCTATGCGGTTGTTGGAACGATTGCAGACTTGAACTACGTGGGAATCGTAGCTGGAACGATGGTGATCGGAATGGCGACACAGACGATCACGTTTGGAGCGATGGCAGATCGGGCATACACGCCGACAGCGATCGGGTTGGGAGCGACAGCGAGCTCTGGGTTAGAAGTGACCTATCGAGTGGAGAGTGGGCCAGCGACCGTGAGCGGGAGTGCGTTGACATTGACCGGGGTGGGGTTAGTGACCGTGGTAGCAGAGCAGAGTGGGGCGAACAACTACCTTGAAGCAACCCCTGTGACGCGGACATTTACGGTGACCAAAGCGACGGCGATCGTGACCTTGGCCGGGTTAACCCCAACCTATGACGGCACCACGAAGGCAGCGATAGCGACAACCGTTCCGGCTGGATTGACGGTAAACCTTACCTATGCAGGATCGACGACAGCACCGAAAGCAGCGGGAACCTACGCAGTGGTTGGAACGATCGAGGACGCGAACTACGTTGGGAGCGTAGCTGGAACGTTGGTAATCGGAAAGGCGAGGCAGACGATCACATTTGGGCCGATGGCGGATCGAGCATACACGCCGACAGCGATCGAGTTGGGAGCGACGGCGAGTTCAGGATTAAGCGTCAGCTACCGAGTGGAGAGTGGACCAGCGACAGTGACAGGGAGTGCGTTGACATTGACCGGAGTGGGGGTGGTGACCGTTGTGGCGGAACAGAGTGGGGACAATAATTACCTCGAAGCGACGTCGGTGACGCGAGCCTTTACGGTGACGAAAGCGGCAGCGATCGTGACTTTGGCGGGGTTAGATTTTGTTTATGACGGGACACCGAGAGTCGCGACGGCGACGACCGACCCTGAGGGATTGAAGGTCGAGTTGACGTATGACGGAACGGGGGTAGCACCGACCGGAGCCGGGACCTACGAGGTCGTGGGGACGGTGGTAGAGAATAATTAC
>SXGS01339510.1_pt1 | contig 22681 bp, 18 predicted proteins | sample 3174681 | NCBI WGS metagenome assembly SXGS01 (sample SAMN11356861, study PRJNA531348) | freshwater metagenome | isolation source: freshwater sample F1-80 | place: China: Fuxian Lake, Yuxi | collected 2017-12-25
ACGGAAAGGTAAGAGAAATCCCACAAAGAGAATCAACGCCATTTCACCCCAGATCCCCGTACGGAGTTTCGAAGCTATTCGCATTCTGGTCTGTCGTTAACTATCGGGAAGCCTATGACATGTTTGCGGTAAATGGAGTGCTCTTCAATCACGAGTCGCCTCTTCGTGGTGAAACGTTTGTATCCAGAAAAATTACTCGAGCGCTCGCTCGAATCAAACTTGGACTTCAGGACCGTTTGTACCTGGGTAACCTCGATGCTAAGCGCGATTGGGGGCATGCGAAGGATTATGTCGAGATGCACTGGATGATGCTGCAGCAAGCTGAGCCGCGCGATTTCGTAATTGCGACTGGCCAGCAGATCACTGTTCGTGAATTTGTCGAGCGTGCTGCAAGACTTCTGGACATGAACATCGAGTGGAGTGGGAAAGAGCTCGAAGAAATTGGCGTCGACAACAAAACAGGCAAGACGATAGTTGAAGTTGATCCTCGATATTTCCGGCCGGCCGAGGTCGAAACCCTCCTTGGAGATGCATCGTTGGCAAAAGATATCCTCGGTTGGACACCGAAATCGACCATCGATCATCTTATAAAAGAGATGATTGAATCTGATTTCAGAGTAGCGCAACAGGAGTCGCTGCTTCAAGAGCATGGGCATCGCGCTCCTAAGTCGAATTACCTTTTGTGAACGTGGAGGCATCTTGAAGGATCTCGTCAATAAGAAGATTTTTATTGCCGGTCACCGGGGACTCGTTGGTTCCGCGATTTTGCGACGATTAGAGGCCTGTGGGTGTAAGTCTCTCATTTTCAGAACTTCTTCGGAGCTCGATTTGAGAAGCCAGCAGGCGACACGGGATTTTTTTGAAGAAGAACATCCCGAAATTGTTTTTCTTTCGGCTGCAAAAGTAGGAGGCATTGCCGCGAACGATACGAAGCGCGCCGAGTTTATCTACGACAATTTGATGATTGCATCTAACGTCATCGAATCTGCATACCGATCTGGCGTAGAGTGGCTTCTGAATCTTGGATCGAGCTGCATTTATCCGAAGTTCGCTCCGCAGCCCATGAAAGAAGACGCTCTTTTAACGGGCGCTCTCGAATCTACCAACGAGCCGTACGCGATTGCCAATATCGCCGCGCTCAAGATGGTGGAAAGCTATAATCGTCAGTACGGCACGAATTTCTACTCCGCAATGCCAACTAACCTCTACGGACCGAATGACAATTTTGATCTCCAAGGGTCTCACGTCATTCCAGCACTTATGCGTAAGTTTCATGAAGCAAAGACGACGGGCCAGACCGAAGTTGTTTTATGGGGCGATGGGTCTCCGAGACGAGAGTTCTTGCACGTCGAGGATCTAGCTGATGCATGCCTCTTCCTCTATCAGAAGAGGTCTGATCTCAAGAACTTCGGTTACTTTGTCAACGTGGGTTACGGAGAAGATCTCTCAATCGCCGAACTGGCTGACAAAGTACGGACAATTGTCGGATTCAAGGGCGATGTCATCTGGGACACCACCAAGCCAAATGGCACCCCTAGAAAGTTAATGGACGTTTCAAAGCTACTGAACATCGGTTGGAAGCCGACAACAAAGCTAGATGACGGACTTCGAAGTACTTACGACTGGTATCTTTCAGCTGCTGAGCAAGGCTCTGCGCGGATTTAGGAAATGACCGAGTTGGAAAATCGCAGCACTCGCGAAACGCGAACATTGATAAAGGATAGCCCAATCGAGAATGCCAGTAAGATCCATCCTCGTATTTGCGCTATTATTATTACCTACAATCCAGAAAAAGATCTGAAACTCACGATCGAAGCTGTCAAGTCGCAAGTTGAACGGATAATAGTCATTGATAACGGTTCGACTCAGGCACAGATCGAGAATGTACGTGGACTTCGGGCGCCTGGGCTAACAATCATTGAGAATCCAGAAAACTTGGGAATCGCAACAGCACTGAATATTGGAGTCAACCAAGCAAAGGCTGAAGGCTTTAACTGGGTTCTTACTCTGGATCAAGACACCATCTGCGAACCCGACATGGTTCAAAAGATGATGGATGTGTACCGACAAGATACCAACCGCGATAAGATCGCGATTCTCGCAGCCGTCCATTTCGATCGGCAAACCGCACACGTCAGTAAAGAACTTCGGAATTTGAAAGAAACCGCCGTAGATCGTCGCATCGTTATGACATCGGGAAACCTGATTCCCATGCATATTTTCGAAAAGCTGGGTCCGTTTGACGACGATCTGTTCATTGAGTACGTGGACAACGAATTTTGTTTAAGAGCGCGCGCAAATGGTTACCGTGTTGTTCTCGTGCGTGATGCACGTATGGGACATCAGCTCGGTGACACAAAGAAGCACACTTTCTTCAATCGATGGTGGTTCTTCTCTCATAATTACAAGCCGGTCCGCCGTTACTACCGTGCGCGAAACCGACTTGTTCTCTATCGCCGATACAAAGGCAGTTGGATTTTAGGTGATCAAGACTTTGCTCTGCGAGACATGGCTAAGATCCTGCTGGTGGAATCGGATAAATGGGCAAAGCTGAAGGCAACCTTTGCGGGTACTCTTGACGCACTTTTAGGTCGGCTTGGACGAGCTGATGGCGCAACTTACTCGACTCCAAAGGCACCCCGTTACTTCGTTGAAACAAGGGACGAGATCATTCCGCTCTTACCTGAGTTCTCGGGACTAGTGATTGATCTCGGCTGTGGTTCTGGAGTGACCTCCGGCAAACTTAGGAAGACTGGTAAATTTGGTTGGGTCTGTGGAGTCGAAGGCAATCCTGAAGTAGGCAAGATTGCTGAGAAGAATCTCGATCAGGTGATCGTTGGTGACGTCGAGAAGATTGAATATCCATTTGAAAAAGGATCGATTGATACGGTTCTGACGCTCGATATTCTCGAACATCTCCTCGATCCTTGGAAAGTCCTATCTCAAATCAATGACCTTCTGAAGCCCGGTGGAACGCTCGTTGTTTCGATTCCGAATGTTCGCCACTTCTCGGTCGTAATTCCGCTTCTGTTCTTAGGCGATTGGCGCTATCAGCAGGAAGACATCCTCGACTCAACTCACCTACGCTTTTTCACAAAAAAGACGACAATTCGTATGCTCGAGGCTGCAGGCTTTGAAATTGTAAAGGTCGATCACAACGGTGCAAAAGCTGGTCTGAGCGCGCTTGTAAACAAACTGACTTTTGGTCTTTTCAAAGAGTTCTTCATCTTCCAAAACATCGTTGCGTGTCGTAAGCCGGTCGCGCAGGCTGAAGGTCGATCGATAACAGGGAACGAAGGAGAGTTGTCATGAAGGGTATCATTCTCGCCGGTGGAAGCGGGACAAGGCTCTATCCTCTGACCAAGTCGGTCAGCAAGCAGCTGCTGCCTGTCTATGATAAGCCGACAATTTATTATCCTCTCTCAACTCTCATGTTGGCAGGTATCAGGGACATTCTCATCATCAGCACGCCCCGTGATCTGCCGTTGATTCGTGACCTCTTCGGAGACGGAAAAAGGCTAGGACTGAATTTTTCTTATGCTGAGCAAGCGAAGCCGAATGGAATCGCTGAGGCGTTCGTCATCGGGGAAAAGTTCTTAGCAGGCTCTAGTGTGTCACTGATTTTGGGAGACAACCTTTTCTACGGGCATGAAATCTCTAAGATGCTTGAGAAAGCCGTCGAGCAGAAAAGCGGTGCGACTGTATTCGCTTATCACGTTCATGATCCTGAACGTTACGGTGTCGTAGAGTTCGATAAAGCTGGAAAAGCGATCTCGATCGAAGAGAAACCTAAGCAGCCTAAATCGAACTGGGCTGTGACTGGTCTTTACTTCTACGACGGCAGCGTCTGCGAGATGGCTCGTACGTTGAAGCCATCGAAGCGAGGAGAGTTGGAGATTACTGATCTCAATCAGCTGTACCTCAACAAAGGATCGCTGCGAGTCGAGTGCTTTGGACGTGGTGTTGCCTGGCTGGATACGGGTACGCACGAATCTCTGCTTTCGAGTTCTACCTTCGTGCAGACGATTGAGCAGCGACAAGGGCTGAAGATCGCTTGCGTGGAAGAGATCGCTTACCACAAGGGTTTCATCACCGCTGATCAATTGATTCGCTTGGCCGAAGAAGCGCCTTCGAGTGGCTATAGTGTGTACTTGAAAAACTTGATCAAGCATCCTCACTTCGGACTCTGAAAGTGAACTGCCTCGTTATCGGGAAGTCCGGTCAGGTTGCTCGTGCGTTGATGCTGACAAAACCTACCGACGTTTCAGCGGTTTTTTTTGGACATGCTGAAGCTGATCTTGCTCAACCTACGAGTCTGACCACTCTTGTTCGAGAGCATCGTCCCGATTTGATCATTAATGCTGGTGCCTACACGGCCGTGGACAAAGCCGAATCAGAAGAGAACCTCGCATATTTAATCAATGCAGAAGGACCCGGCGCGCTCGGATCGGCTTGCGCTGAACTCGGGATTCCGTTGATTCATTACTCAACTGATTATGTGTTTCCTGGCACAGGGATCGCTCCGTGGAGGGAGAATGATCCAATTTCTCCTTTATCGGTTTATGGAATGTCGAAAGCTGAAGGTGAGTTGCGCATTCGGTCCTCGGGAGCCAATCACCTGATTTTCCGAACGTCGTGGGTGTACTTTCATGAGGGCAAGAACTTCGTAAAGACGATGCTCCAGCTGGGTGTCTCTCGAGACAAATTGAAGGTTGTGAGTGATCAAATAGGTGCGCCAACGTCGGCCATTGAGATTGCGAAAGCGACGTGGAGCGCCACCCACCGTGCTCTCGTGCCGGGGTTTGATGAGTGGGGAACCTATCATTTAGCTGCCCAAGGCGAGACCAGCTGGCATCAGTTTGCCCTTGCCATCTTTGAAGAGGCAAAGGCTCTGGGTTATTCGTTGAGTGTTCGTTCGGTCGAACCAATTCCCACAGAAGCGTATCCAACTCCGGCTCGGCGTCCCTTGAACTCAAGGCTGGATACGACGAAGCTAGAGCGCGTTTTTGGAGTACGGCTTCCACACTGGCGTGAGTCGCTTCGCGAGTGCATGGTGAAGTTGTCTGAGTCCCAAGCCCCAAGGGAATAGTCAGAAAGGCGTAAGTCTCCGCTATGAAAGTTACAGATTTTCCGATTGAAGGGCCGAAACTGATTGAGCCGAAAGTTCATGGCGATAGCCGCGGTTTCTTTACCGAGAGATATCGGGAAGATCTTTTTCGCGAATTTGGACTGCCCACGAACTTCGTTCAAGACAACTACTCACGCTCTCAAGGCGGCGTTTTACGCGGTCTTCATTATCAGTTCGATAAACCTCAGGGAAAGCTAGTCACTGCGGCGACAGGGCGGATCCTAGATGTCATCGTCGATATTAGGAAATCCTCTTCAACCTTTGGTAAATCATTATCTGTCGTACTCGACAGCGGAAAGCCTACGTGGCTTTGGGTACCGCCTGGATTCGCTCATGGATTCTTGGTCTTGAGTGCTGAAGGAGCGGATTTGATGTATAAGGTGACGGCCTTCTATAACGCAGGCGGCGAAGGCGGTATTCGCTGGAGCGATCCTAAGCTAAAAATCGATTGGCCAACAAATGAGCCTCTAGTCAGTGCCCGTGATGCAAATCTGCAGTCATGGGACGAATATCTAAAAGATCCAAAATTCTGAGCGTGAATACGAAGAAGAATTCTTCTCTCTACCGCAACACTTGGCTCAACCTTTTTGGACAAGGTTTGCCATTGGTGCTCGCGTTTCTTCTCTTGCCGGTCATTCTCAAAATTATTGGTCCAGAGAGGATGGGCGTACTGACAACCATCTGGGTTGTCGTCGGCTACTTCCTTTTACTTGATTTGGGGCTTGGTCGGGCGGTCATTCATTTTGTAGCGGAACAGAGTGGCCTCGACAAAGACGGTGACGTTGCAGCATACGTGTGGCCTGCACTGGGTATCGTAGGTGCCGCTAGCATCTTGGGCGCCTCCTCGCTCTCGATAGCGGCTCCTTATCTTGTCGATTTACTTCTGAATGTCCCAGAGAATCTTCGTGCTGAGACTCAATCAGCCTTCGTGGCGATTGGTCTCTCTCTTCCATTTGTCACTCTAACATCTTGTCTTAGAGGTGTTCTCGAAGCACGCCACAAGTTTGTTGGTGCGAACGTTCTTCAAGGATTTTCGAGCGCCGTTAGCGTTCTGATTCCGTTGCTCATAGCCTTCTTTGCTCCGAATCTCGCGATGATTGCATGGGGGCTCTTTGCTGCTCGGGCGATCCTCTTAGCTGCGCATTTTTTAATGGCGGCTCGCGAGTATCCGGGATTGTGGGCGCGGCCAAGAACGACGAAATTAGCCTACCGTCGGCTTCTTCAATTTGGAACCTGGTCGACCGTAACGAATGTTGTCGGTCCGGTGATGGTGTATATGGATCGACTCGTTGTAGGCTCGCGAATCGATGTTGCTTTGGTTCCGGTTTATGCGCTTCCTCACGAAGCGGTGACACGACTTTTGATTTTTCCTTCGGCTGTTGCGCGTGCACTTTTCCCGAAGATGTCATCAGTTGCGACTCACGAGAAGCTGGGGCTTTCAAAGCGGGTGCTGTCGCTATCGACCGTCGCAATCTTCCCTGTTGCACTTTTGCTGGTTTACTTTTCAGAAAACGCTTTAGCGCTTTGGCTTGGAAAAGACTTAGGTCTGAAAGCTGCACCGATTCTCAAGGTTCTTGGCTTGGGGTACTTCTTCAATGCAATTTGCCACGTGCCGTTTATCAGGATCCAAAGTCTTGGTCGTCCTGACCTGACGGCGAAAGCCCACGTAGTAGAGCTACCGTTTTATCTAGTCATTTTGTTTGCGCTCACAAATTCGTTTGGCGCACCCGGCGCCGCTTGGGCATGGCTCATTCGCGTCTTCGTTGATTGCTTCATCATGTTTTGGTTGGCGGAACGACTGCAAAAAGGAGAAGGCTTCTGGAGAGAGCATTGGGGAGTGGTTTTGGCCGCCATCACTTTGTTGCCGGGGCTCTGGCTGAGTGACCTTTCGCACCGAGCAGTAGCTGCATTCCTCGCAGCAGTCATTTTTGGCGCTTTGTCGTGGAAGTATTGGTTGAGCAAAGATCTTAAAGCCTGGCTTTTTACGCACTTCTATCCAATCTCGGGGAAAGGAGCTTGAGACAATGCTTTCTATAGTTGTGCTCAATTGGAATGCCTGGGAACAGACCTTAAAATGTTTGGGTGTACTCGGACACTCGCGCGGTGAGTTCCATGTCGTCATTGTAGAGAATGGCTCACGAGATGGCTCTCGCGAGAAACTAGAACGTGGTCTCGAAAACCTGTCGGGGAATCAGAAAGCATTCCATCTTGTCGTTAGTGAATCCAATCGAGGCTTCGCTGGCGGATGTAATTTAGGAATTAAGCGCTCTCTCGAATTGGGCGCCTCGCACATTTTCTTGCTAAATAACGATGCTTGGCCGGACTCTCCTGAATTTGCGAAGTTGATGGATGTTATCGAGTCTCATCCTAAAGCGCTTATTGGATGCCTGACGTTAAATGCGGAAACCGGACGAGAGGAATTCACCGGCGCTTCATGGCCCGGAGTGCTTTTCGGCAACGCGAAATTCGCAACGCCAGAACCGAGACCGGAAGTTTGGGAAAGTGGTTACCTTGAAGGCTCTGCTCTCATTCTTCCAAAAGACTTCTGTGAGACCGCGATCCAAGAAAGAGATGGCGTGTTTGATGAAAGTCTCTTCCTGTACTGCGAAGACGTAGATCTCGCGCTCTACGCGAAATCTAAGGGTTTCAGGTGCCTCATGACATCGGCGTTTCCCATCCGACACATGGGTTCGCATAGTTCGTCTGGAAATCTGAGGCCACTTCCTTTCTACTACATCACTCGAAACCGAATACAATTAGCGAACCGCTGGCTTGGGCTGCCTTATCGTTTGGCTTTTCACTTATACTATCTCCCTTCGCGATTTCTTCTGGCAGTATGGAGACTCCTGCGAAACAGATCCGGTTCTAGTTTTAAGATTTTGCAAGCCGTCTCAGATGGCCTAGTAGACGGTTATCGTAATGTTAGAGGAAAATGGAAAAGGCATCTGGGATGAGAAGCGAAAGAATTCTGATCATCCATACATGGGGGATCGGGGATTGGCTTTTTTTCAAGCCGACATTCGATCATATTCGAGAAAGCTATCCTCATCATTCTATCGATGTGATTATTGGAACACCTGGAACGAAAGCGATCGTTTCGTTGGCGGAAGGGATTTCCGAGCTTCACGTTTTTGACGTTCGAAGTAAGCCGCTGGGAATCGTCAAAATCGCTGCGAAATTGTTCCGCAGAAAATACGATTTCTTGGTTTTTACTGCAGGGATCTCCACCAAAAAGGCTGACCTCACCGCTCTCTTGTTTCGCGCAAAAGTTAAAATTGCGCTCCGAACAGGTGAGTACACGCCGCATATTTTAAACGCCACATCGAATTACGATCCGACTGCTCACATGGTCGAGAACAATTTGAAACTCTTGAGTCTTATCGGATTGAATCAGCCGCGAGTTGGATTTCCGAAACTGGTTTTACAGGAATCAACAAGTCGCGCTGGTGAAGGTCATTTTCTCATTCATCCTGGTTGCGATAAAAAAAACGCTTTCAAGCGTTGGCCGACGGAAAGATTTGCCGATCTTGCTGAAGAACTACTCGCGAAAGGTGAAACCGTAGATGTGGTGCTCGGGCCCGACGAAGGGGACCTCGAAGCAGCATTCGATTCCTTGAAGGGGCGACAGGGTTTCCAAATTTTGAAGCATCTTAAGCTGCAAGAGGTCTTAGAAAGAATCAGTCGTTGTAAGCTCTTCCTCAATACAGATTCAGGTTTAAGCCATATTGCGGCTGCATTAGGAAGACCTGTGCTCACGATCTCTGGACCTGCCGATCCGAGAACCACGAGACCTTACTCGCCGCATTCGTTTCTCGTCGAGCCGACCATTCAACTTGCTTGTCGTCCATGTACGGTCCCGGGCGGCCGCCAGGGTTGCGAGGAGCGTCCCTGTGTTATGAGCATTGACCTCAAGATGGTCGAAAAACGTATGAAAGAACTCCTCGCGACGCTTCCTTCCTGATCGCTTCAGCATTGACTTTGACCTGGCGTGTCTGTTTTTCTGGGTGCCATTTTCCCTGTCTAGGAGATGCTTGTGCGCTCATTTCTGGTAACCGGTGGTGCTGGATTTATTGGTTCGAATTTCGTCGACCAGTTGATCGCCAAAGGCGATCGAGTGGTAGTTCTCGATGCCATGACTTACGCAGGTCACAAGGAAAATCTCGAGCCAGCATGGACGAAGATCAAATTCGCTCAAGGAGACATTTCAGATACATCGCTCGTATCTAAATTGTTGAAAGAAAATCAGATCACCCACGTCGTGAATTTTGCGGCTGAGAGCCATGTTGATCGCTCGATTACTGATGCAGGTTCTTTTGTCCGTACAAATGTGATGGGTGTGTTCTCGCTTCTTCAGGCGAGCTTAGACTATTGGAACAACCTTACTGCACAAGCTAAAGAGAGCTTCCGCTTTCTTCACGTTTCGACCGACGAAGTCTTCGGCACTCTCGGTGATGAAGGAAAATTTAGCGAAACAACTCCCTATGCTCCCAATTCTCCTTATTCTGCATCGAAGGCAGGAGGAGATCACCTGGTACGTGCGTGGTTCCACACGTACAAACTTCCGACTTTAACGACGAACTGCTCGAATAACTACGGCCCTCGGCAGTTTCCAGAGAAATTGATTCCACACATGATCAACTGTGCGCTCAGCGAAAAACCGTTGCCGGTATACGGGAATGGAAGAAACGTCCGCGACTGGATTCATGTGGAAGACCATTGCGCTGGAATCATGTCAGCAATTGAAAAAGGGAAACCCGGTGAAGCCTACTGCTTCGGAGGCAATGCCGAACGTCGAAACATCGATGTCGTGAAAGCGATCTGCGCTGCGCTCGACGAGCGAAAGCCGCGTTCGAATGGAAAATCATACGAAGAACTCATCACATACGTAGAGGATCGAAAGGGCCACGACTGGCGCTACGCTATCGATGATTCACGCGCGGAAAGAGAGCTCGGTTTTCGCCGAAAGTACCAGAGTTTCGAGGAAGGATTGCGAGCGACAGTGAGCTGGTATCTGGAAAATCGCGTGTGGATGAACGCAGTTCTCGCCAAGCCGAAAAGTTGATTCAGTTCTCGTACTGAATCGGTATTCCTCTGCAGTAAATAAACTCTTTGGCGTCAGAGCGTTTCTCTTGAGTAATCACCGGTTGATTGGTTCGAATATATTCGTTTCTAGCTTTCTCGCAAAACGACCGCTCTTTGTCTGGTTCGTTCCTATAATTGATTGTCTGTGAAACGTTAGCCGCCGCAGCCAACGAGACGATGATTGCAAGTGATCGCCTGTAGTACTGAGTGCGATAAACGGTCCATAAAAATCCGAGTGAAGAACTGATAAGTGCCACAGAGTTGATGACGTCGTGAGCGAGACTGCTTCGATAGATGCCGTATGGATAAAGTGAAGCAAATAAAAGTACGATGATCGAGATCCAAGCTCGGTCCGCTTTGAATCCATGTCCATCAATCGAGCTTTGAATGTTCCTTTCGATGAAACGCGCACTTAGCAGTGCAAGGCCTGGAGTCATTAGCAAATAGAGAAAGACATGTACCATGAAGTACTCATGGCCAATGAGCGCGTAGATGAGTCCTGTACCTCCGGTCAGAAGGACCGCGTGGTGAAAAGGAGTCAGCTCTCTCCACCTGCTGCGCCACCCGCTGAAGAATGTCTTTCCGTCGCCTCTGAAGAGTTCATAAGTCGCTAGAGCGGCAAAGAGGGGTGAGAGTAATCTTGCATTTGATGAGATGACGTTCTGGAAAAAACGGAGCGGCTCTAGAAGGCCTTTCTCTTTTTGTTTGATGTACCCAGGATTTAGAAGTTTGAGGCGAAGAAAATCGATGATGTCGGTTTTCTGGTGGAGCCACATCATCATGCCGAGAGCCATTGCGAATCCGAACACGGCCATGGCGAAAATTCTTTTCCTGCCTTTTCGGATATTGAGAGCAAAAAGCCAAAGCGGACCAAAACTGATGTAACCAGGCCAAGCGGTCAAACCTGCTGCGAGTGAAGCAAATCCAGCAGATGTGATCTGTCCGCGGAGTGCAAGCCAAGCGGATAAGAGAACAAAGGTGACCGTAAATTCGCTGATGAAGTCGAGATGAGTTCCGAAGTAGATGTTTCCTAGGAAAATACTTTGGAAAGCAGCGGCGAGCCACGGGAACAAGGGAGACGGTCGAGCCAACCTTCCTATGAAGAAGATCAACGCGATATTCAGAACGGAAAAAGTCAGAGTAAAGCCTCTGTACGCAGCTTCGGAGCTGCCAAAAACGGACGTCCAGCCCCACATTGCAAACAAGATCGTTGGCGGATGCGCGCGATAGTAATCGGGCTCGCCTGTCCAACAGCGGGAATGCGGAATACCTTTTGAAACTTCAAGTGGCGTGGATTTCAAGCATTCGGCGTACGTCGTTGTCCAAACTCCGCCGAAATTATAATGGTCATTCGTTTTCCATGGATCTGTAAAGCCGTAGAAGCGTGCCGCGATTCCGATAACAATTAAGACTTGGCAGAACCGGATCCAGGATCGCTCGGTCATGCGCGCGGCCAGTTTGCTAGATTCTTCGTAGCAAATGTTTTACCGATAAGACCTTTTGCTTCCATTAAGCTCATTGCTGCCACAAGTCCTAGAACGACCATGAAGTTATGGTTCGTCGCGCCTGCTTTGAAGTTGCACTCCGTGAAACCTCCGATGTGGAGTTGGACTTGGGCACCTAAACAAGCAAGGGTGAGCGCGCGGGCCCAATACAATTCTTTTGGTAACCGATTCCAAAGTCGAACGGTCAGCCACAAAAAGAATCCAATGAAGACCATGTAGGAGACGAAGCCTACAATGCCCATCCCTGATAAGGCCTGAATGTAATTGTTGTGAGCATGGCCGGTGAAAGGTTTTGGAATTGCGTTACAATTCACGTACTCGCATGCGCGAGTCTCGTTTTCCTCCCAGCCGATTCCTAGAAAGGGATAGTCTTTGAACATCTCCCAATTCATCTTCCAAAGATTCAATCGATCAGAGTTGCTTGTGTATTTAGAGTCAAAGAGGCTTAAGAGTCTTTCGCGAAATTGAACCAACCCAATAAACAGAGCTGTGAAAGCTGCTGCACCACTCGCTGCGACCCAAAGAAAAATTTTGCGACTCGCCAACCAGGCCATGACGAGGTAAGCGGCGGCCATCGCGATCCAACCACCACGAACGTAGGTCGTAATCAAACTTGCAGCCGTGAGTGCAAATACGGCTAACGAGATCCAACGCAGTCTTTGAGCAGTTTTTGGAAAGACAAAGAAGACCGCGAGAGGCAAACAGACATGTTGGCCGACGATGTACACGTAGTGCATCGGACTTCCAAAAAGTCCGGCTGACCGCCAAAGCGATATTTCTTGTCGAACGGCTAACGGTTGAACGGCTCTATGTGACCCTGGCCTTAAGAGATCGATACCGGTGAAGCTTTGAAAGATCGCGTAGCCGGCAACAACAGCCATGACGAAAAGAAAGAGCCGATAACCCCGAAGAGTCGGCGGAGCCAAAAAAAGAGCGAAGCTTGTACTGATCAAAAGGATGATCCATCGCTGGCTGCCAATGATGAAGACCTTATCGGCTTCTGGAGAGCCGTTAACAAAGATGCCGACAATAGTGACGAGGTAGAGCCCAAGCATCGCTTTCCAAGGAAGAAAGCTAAAGAGTTCTCCCAGTGATGCTGGAGAATCAGCCGGCTTCCGGAAGGCATACGACATTGTGAGTACGAACGTCAGCCATCCGAAAATTTCCATTCCCGCGATCGATGTCCAGGTAGCCACCAGATAAAGTGAGAGCGAAATCTGAATTAATCGACGGTGGAGGGTCATACGGGACTGTGTGGAGTCGAGACCAGCTACGGGAGACGCCGATTCGGTCGGATATTGAGTCATCGCCCTTTTCCAAACAGCACGACTCGGATCGTTTTCAAGACGATCGCTGCATCGAGCAGGAGAGAGTAGTTCTTAATGTAGTAGAGTTCGAACTGAAGCTTTTGCTGTGCATCTTCGACGTTTGCTCCGTAAGGATACATCACTTGCGCCCACCCAGTTACACCAGGCCGAAGAATATGGCGGAGGTTGTAGAAAGGGATTTCTTGCTCGAGTGTTCCTGTGAACTCCGGCCGCTCGGGTCGAGGGCCGATGAAGCTCATCTCTCCTCTTAAAACGTTGAAGAGCTGAGGTAGCTCGTCGATGCGTGTCGCTCGAATGAAGGCACCGATCCGCGTGACTCTAGAATCGCCGACCTTTGCCCACTGAGCTCCATCTTTCTCCGCGTCTGCACGCATGGAGCGGATCTTATAGACGGTGAAGAGCTTCCCATTTTCTCCCACGCGGGTTTGCTTGAAGATGAGTGGTCCAGGGCTTTCCAATTTTACGAGAATAGCTGCGATTAACAGGAGCGGTGACGACAGTATTAGAAGTAGGAGAGCGCCTGCCACATCGAAGATTCGCTTGAATCGCAGCCCGATCGGATTGTGCAAAAGCTGAAATCCTTGAGCCATAGCAAACCAGCTGCGCTGAAGATAAAAAACAGGAACTTTAAACCAAGTCTGCTCGTAGAAGTCTGCAAGATCGATAACTCGCACGCCCCGGAGACGAATCTCCATCATGATCTCAACGAGATCTTCAGGAAGATTGTTTCCAGCACAGACGATAATGCCCGACCAGGGTTCATTCGCTAGACGAAGGAGGTCGCGCCAAAATCCTTTGTGCTCAAACGAGAGCCCAGGGGGCCCTTTTGCCTTTTCATCAATGATAAGTGGTTGGCCGTCCGGTGTCAGGCATGAGAACAATCCAGCTAATTGGCTATTCGAGAGGTCTTTAATGAATGGACCGAGATTGTCGTTTGTACCGACGACAAGCCATCTCGAACGCTTGCTCCATTTGCGAAGCCATTTGCTTAACCAAAACCGATGGGTCGCAGCCCAAAAGGCGAATACAACTTGGGCGCCGATCAGAACGCCGCGTCCAATAATTCCACTGAACTCAACAGCCCCGCTTGAATATGCAAGGAGAACGATAACGCAGCCAGAGATGAATACTGCGCCAAGTGTTTGGAGGGGCTTCTTCCAGAGTGGCGTTTGAGGATCGAGCGAATAGAGATCTAAGAGATAAAGGCAAAAAAGATTTACCGTCGCAAACGACAGTACAAGCCCCGAGAACAAAGTTGTCGCATCGAAATGCCCAAGGCGAAGCGAATACGCGATACTATACGCCACAGCAATGCCGAGTAGATCCCCGAGAAAGAGAAGGCCCTTTCTTGAGCGATCTGAAGGTGGATGGGTGCCCATGCGGATTTTTAACTCTTTCCGTTGCGACCTGTCGAGTTGAAGTTATCAGACCTTGGTTGTTAACGAGGGGTTATCCTTGCCATCGTAAGTGCGATGATGTTTTTTGGGAGGACTATGAAGCTTCTTGTCACGGGCGGCGCGGGTTACATCGGGTCTCATACGGCCCATCAACTTGTCGATGTCGGCCATCAGGTCACCATTCTCGATAACTTTTATTCCGGGCATCGCTGGGCGGTTCCGGAAAAAGCACAACTGGTAGAGGGTGACGTCGGTAATCGAGAGCTTTTGGCAAGAGTCTTGAGCGATCAGAAATTTGACGGCGTTCTTCACTTTGCTGCTCACATCGAAGTCGGTGAATCGGTTCGCAATCCACTCAAGTACTACAAGAACAATACTCTCAATTCGCTTACGCTTTTCGAAGAATGCTTGAAAGCGGGCGTTCGTAAGGTCGTTTTCTCGTCAACAGCTGCTGTCTACGGTGAACCAACTAGCTTAGAGCCGATCAGTGAATCGGCTCCGCTCAAACCAATGAATCCGTATGGCGCTTCTAAGTTGATGACCGAAAAGATGCTGCAGGATTTGGCCGAGAGTTCGGGCGGAGAACTTCGTTACGTGATTCTTCGATATTTCAATGCGGCAGGTGCTCGACGAGATTTGAAAGTAGGCCAGTCAACGCCAAGGGCAACTCACTTAATCAAAACGCTTTCGGAAGTTGCAACAGGAGCAAGAGAGTCGATTACCATCTTTGGAACCGACTACCCGACTAAAGACGGTACTTGCATGCGCGACTACATACACATCGAGGATTTAGCTCAAGCCCACTTAGATGCTCTCAAATATCTCGAGGGCGGCGGAAGCTCAGACGTTTTCAATGTCGGTTACGGGAAGTCGTCATCGATTCTTGAAGTGATCAATGCTTTCGAGTCAGCAGCTGGAATCAAAATCAAAAGTCAAAAAGGGTCTCGACGCGAAGGTGATCCATCTAGTTTAGCAGCGGATAATACCAAAATTCGCGAGAAGCTTGGCTGGCAGCCTCGACATAATGATCTTGAGCTCATTTGCAAAACTGCGCTTGATTGGGAACGAAAGCTGATCGAGCTACGAAAAAAGTCGAGCAGTTGAGCTTGGTCTCCAAAGCCTGAAGACCATTGAAGCTGACAAATTTCGATTCAAATCAGGTCTCAACCAATAAATCGGCCGTACCCAATTTGTCGGGGCTTTGCCTCAACCGGAGTAAGGAAGCGCAGCGCTTGTTGCGCGAGATCCGTATCCGACAGGACGAAGACGTGCATGCCGGGCGCACCTTTGCTCTTTAGACGCTCGGTGAGCGTGAGGAAAGCTTCGAGCGATGCGGTCGGGTTAGCTTCCTTATCCGTTTCGGGAAGGATTTTGTTGTACCACTCAGGGATCGGGATGCCGAAGCGCGAAGCCATGCGGGCGGCTTGCGCGCGCGACTTCAGAAGACGCGTGCCTGGCAGGACCGGGATGTAGCAACGAGCTTTCGCGCAATCGTCTAGGAAGCGGCCGTAAGAGTCGGCATCGAAGATCATCTGCGAGATGGCGAACTCTGCTCCGGCATCAACCTTCTGTTTGAAGAAGCGGATGCGTTCTTCAGCCACGGTGTGATCTGGGTAACAAGCAACCCCAACACAGAAATCAGTTTTTTCGGGATCGTTGATCGCGAAACCTTTGCGCTCAAGGTAGCGGCCTTCGTTGAGGGCTTTGATTTGCTCAACGAGTTGGTACGCGTAGGGGTAAGAGCCTTCGCGAGGCGTCCAGCCCTCAACACCTTGAGGCGGGTCGCCTCGGAGCGCCAAGATGTTGCGGATGCCGAAGAGGTGATGGTCGATGAGCTGGTTCTCGACTTCTTCGGGGAGCAGATCGCGGCTTGTGAAGTGCGCGATGCAGGGTTTCCCGAAGTTGTCTTTGATCATCTGGGCGATCGGGAGGCTGCCTCCGCGGAGACTTCCGCCCGCACCTTTGGTGACCGCGAGAAATTGCGTTCCGCTCGATGTCAGACGATCAATTTGATCGTTGATCTCGTTAAAGCTTGAGCCGTTGCGGGGCGGAACGATTTCCGCCGAGAGCGTGAAGCTCGACTCATTCAGGATATCGGTGATTTTGCGATCAGGAGTTCGCATCGCCATTCACTCCGTAATATTTAGCATCGGGATGGTGGAACACGATGGCCGATACACTCGCTTCCGGATCCATCATGTAGCCTTCGGTCAACTGCACGCCGATGTCGGCAGGATGCAGAAGTTCGAAGAGCATCGCTTGGTCTTCGAGGCGCGGGCAGGCGGGGTAACCGAACGAGTAGCGCTTGCCGCGATACTTCGCTTGGAACCTCTCCATCATCGTCATCGAAGGTTGGTCGGGGAATCCCCATGATGAACGCAAGAACGAATGCAGCCATTCTGCATAGGCTTCCGCAGTTTCGATCGCGACGGCCTGAAGGATATGAGATTTGAGGAACTGACCGTCTGCTTTGAGACGAGCAGCTTCCTCGCGCACACCTTGACCGCATGTCGTGATGAACATCGCCATGCTGTCGGCAGGTCCTCCAACTGGAGAAAGGTAATCAGACAAGCAGAGCTTTTCGCCTTTCGATTGGCGATCGAAGCGGAACTGCGCGGCTGATTTTTCATCGCCAGGATTTGCGTAGAGATGGACCGTGTTGCCGAGTCCGGCCGCGGGGAAGAAGCGGTAGATCGCCTTTGTCGCCAAGATCGGCGAGTGAGCGTACTCCGCTTTGAGTTCTTCGACTTTTTCCCAAACGGCGTATGCTGAAGGATCTTCGGCCTTCACCGCGCGAGCGACACCAGGATCTTTTGCGATCTGGTCGAACTGCTTGGCCATGCGCGCTTTCACGCCGAGGTGGCGTGTGTAGAGCATCAAGGGATTCACGTACTTCCAGATTTGTTCGATCGGGATCTGCTTTTGGATGTGGCGCTTGAAATCCGGCGGTTGCGGGTTCGACTCAAGTACGCGCACGGCGTGTGAGCGAGTTTCCAAAACTTCGACTTTTGCTTTCGGAGCTTCGACAACGTCGGAGCCCGCGGCTTTGCGCTTCTCTTCGATTTCTGCAAGGAGCGTAGCGAACTGCGTTTTGTCCGAAACACGATTTGCGAGATCAAGACCGTTCATCGCGTCTTGCGCGTAGATCACGGCACCCGTGCCGTATGCAGGCAAGATGCGCTTTTCGGTGAAGCTACGAGAGAGTGCAGCGCCACCGACGAGGATCGGCGTCGTGATGCCTGCACGTGCGAGGTCTTCTGCTGTCGTAACCATTTGGTGAGCGGATTTTACGAGAAGGCCTGACAAACCGATCATGTCTGGTTTGTGCTCGCGGACGGCTTGGATCAATTGCTCCGGCGGAATTTTGATTCCGAGGTTTATGACTTCGTAGCCGTTGTTCGACAAGATGATATCGACAAGGTTTTTTCCGATGTCGTGAACGTCACCTTTTACGGTCGCGAGGAGAACTTTTCCACGCGATGTGATGTCGGCTTTTTCCATGTGCGGCTCAAGGAACGCGACGGCTGCCTTCATCACTTCCGCACTTTGAAGAACTTCGGCGACGATGAGTTTGTTCGCGTTGAAGAGCTTACCGACTTCATCCATTCCGGCCATGAGAGGACCGTTGATGACTTCGAGTGGTTTGCGGCCTTTAAGAGCTTCGGCAAGATCTTCGAGGAGGCCGTCTTTGGAGCCTTCGATGACGTAAGTAGCGAGGCGCTCATCGAGCGGGATGAGCGAGCGATCTTTTTTGACCGCAGCTTTACGCTCGCGGAACTTTGCCGCAAAGGCTGCTAATGGATCTTCGCCGCGTGAGAAGAGAAGGTTTTCGGCAATCTCGATGTCCTCTTGCGGGAGTGAGCCGAAACGCTCGAGCTTTTCGGAATTCACAAGAGCAAGGTCAAGACCCGCTTGCACGCAGTGATAGAGGAAAACCGAGTTCAAAACTTCGCGGCCAGCTGCAGGAAGACCGAAGCTGACGTTCGAAATTCCCAACACCGTTTTGCACATCGGAAATTTTTCTTTAATGAGGCGAAGGCCTTCGATCGTCTCGGGAGCAGATGTTCGGTACTGCTCATCGCCAGTTCCGCAAGGGAAGACGAGCGGATCGAAATAGATGTCTTCGGCAGCGAAGCCGTACTTCTCGGTGAGAAGTTTGAACGACCGCTCAGCAATTTCGAGTTTGCGCTCGCGAGTAACGGCCATGCCTTGTACGGGATCTTCGTCGATTGTGCCGACAACGAGGGCCGCACCGAATTGTTTTGCAAGCGGTACGATTTCTTCGAAGCGCTCTTCGCCGTCTTCGAGGTTGATCGAGTTGATGATCGCCTTACCTTGGCAATACGTGAGCGACTTTGCGACAACGTGTGCATCGGTTGAGTCGATCATGACGGGCACGCGAATCTTTTTAACAACGCGGTCGAGGAACTTCTCCATATCCTGGAGTTCGTCGCGATCCGGGTTGGCCAAACACACGTCGATGATTTGGGCTCCGGATTTGACTTGGAGCTTTGCGATTTCGGCCGCGTCTTCGTATTTCTCGGCCGTGATCATCTCTTTGAACTTGCGGCTACCGATGACGTTCGTGCGCTCGCCCACGATTACGGGGCGCATTTCGTCGGTGATCTCGAGGTAATCGACGCCCGAAAGGTAAGAGCGCGGCTCAAGCTTAATCGCGCGGGGCTTCTTGCCTTCGACCATGTTCTTCAACGCGTGAACGTGACCGTGGTGCGTTCCGCAGCAACCGCCAACCAAGTTGATCCAACCTTCGCTCACGAAGTGGTTCAAAGTGTTGGCAACCATGTCAGGCGTTTCGAGATAGCAGCCGTCTTCGTCAGGAAGCCCTGCGTTCGGCACGCACGCTACCCGGAAAGGCGAAAGTTTTGCGAGCGAACGGATGTGATCCGTCATGAACTCAGGACCCGTTGCGCAGTTGAGGCCCAAGTAGAACAGCTCACGGTGCGTGAGCGAAGCCATCAAAGCTTCGATTGATTGACCTGCGAGCATTGTGCCGGAACTTTCGATCGTTGCAGAAACTGCGACCGGAATTTTTTCGCCGCGCTCTTTGAAGAGGCGGTCGATCCCGATGAACGCGGCTTTGATGTTTCGCGCGTCATTACACGTTTCGAGGAGAAGGTAATCAGCGCCGCCATCGAAAAGACCGCGAACTTGCTCGTAATAGTTATTCGCGAGGTCTTCGAATGTGATGCCGCCCGTGAGCGACAGAGACTTTGTCGTTGGTCCGATTGAGCCCGCAACGAAACGCGTGCGACCGGGTTGATCAAACTTCGCGCAAGTTTGGCGCGCGATGTGCGCCGCACGTTTGTTGATCTCGTAAGTGCGATCGCCGATTTTGTATTCGTCGAGAACAACCGGAGTTGCGCCGAATGTGTTCGTTTCAACGATGTCGCAGCCGGCCTGAAGGTAAAGATTATGAACGTGCTCAACGACATCGGGTCGCGTGAGGACGAGATTCTCGTTGCAGCCTTCGAGTTCAGCTCCGCCGAAATCTTCGGCTTTTAGGTCAAGCCCTTGGAGGGCCGTACCGGTAGCTCCGTCGAGGACGAGGATCCGCGAATCAGCTTCTTTAAGCAGTTGAGACGTGCGCGCTGCCCGCTGAGCAGCCGTATACAAAGATGTCATTTAGGGATTCCAGTTCTCCCGAGAGCTTTGCTCGGGTGTTTTTAGCGGTTTTTCTGCGCACACTTCTCAAGGGCCTTGGGCCCATAAAGTGCGCCGGATTAAACGCAAAAACTCAAAATCAAAACCAATCCAGCTCCCAACATAGAAGAGTGGTGCAAAATGTTCAAGTGAAGGTGATGCGACATTTCATAAGCGCGCACGCTCGAGATGAGCGATCAAAACTGAGCCAAAGCTCTAGGCCAGAAGCTTTGCGTAGGACTCAACCGTTGTCGGAAGGATACGTTCAAAATCGAAATCCTTGCGGACCCGCGCCTGCCCCGTCGAGCCATAAACAGCCCACTTCGACTTCTCGGCTAAGGCCTTCGTTAAAGCTTGCAGGCAAGCTTCCGTTGAGCGCGGTTCAAAGAGCCATCCGGTCTCACCTTCGCGCACGACCTCGGGTGATCCGCCCGAGTTTGTTGCGAGGCAAGGGAGCCCAGCAAGCTGCGCTTCTAGCAGCGAGAGCGCAAAGCACTCTTGATAAGTAGGGAGCGCGAAGAGATCAAAAGCTTTTAAATACTTGAATGACTCAGGAACCGCACCTGGCGCATGAACGCGGCCTTTCAGATTGGCCGGAAGCTCCTCGATTCGAGACAAAATACGTTTACCAAACTCGACAGCTTTGGGGTCATCCGCTGTTGGCGGACCGATCAGCATCAAGTGAAGTCGCGGTTCCTCGGCCATTGCAGTAAGCGATGCTTCAAGGAGTTCGCGGGTGCCTTTTCCTTCGTCGATGCGCGCGACATTGGCAACGACGATGGCGTCCAGAGGTAGTCCAAGCGCACGACGAGCCTCATCTCGATTTAGAAAACCCGATTCGATTTTCGAGATCTCGCGCCCGTAATTGACGACCCGGATTTTGCGTCGTGCGATCGGGATGTAACGAAAGAGAGTTTGGCGAGCCGGTTCGCTCGAGCACCAAAGCTCGTCGATCAACGAATAAGCGATCGCGTGCAGCGGATCTTTTTTCGTATGGCTGATCCAGATGTGTGTTTGCAGAACGACTTTTGTCCGCGCGCGACCCGCAAGACGAGACGCCATCATTGCGGGCAAAAGAAAGTCGATATCCTGCGTGCTGTGGAGGTGAAGAATCTGCGGACGATCTTCTCCCAGGAGCCGTCGACTCATCTGCGAGAGGAATCGAAGATGTGCAGAGGTACCGGATTCAACCTCGAAAATTTTGAGGCCCGCCGCTTGTGCCTTCGCCGCCAACGGTGAACCTTTAAGAACAATCATTTCGATCTTATGGCCAAGCTGACTTTGGGCCGTTGCCATCGCAAGTGCGTAGGCTTCAAGACCCGAAAAGCTCGGCCGTGGGCAGACGTGGAGAATCTTGATCGGACCAGCGCTCAAGCGCGGCTCCGGTAAAAGTCATAAACGGTATCGACAACGAGGCCGATTTGCTCCTCATTCATTCCCCACCAAAGAGGCATGCGCACGAGAGTATCGGAGATGCGATCAGTTTGAGCGAGACTTCCCGAAGTGCGACCGTATTTGCGGCCCGCAGGTGCAGAGTGCAAAGGCACGTAGTGGAAGACGGCGCTCACGCCGCGAGCTTTGAGATGAGAGATCAACGCTGTTCGCTCATCCAAGTTGCGTGCGATCAGATAATAAATGTGACCATTGTGCTGACAATGCGAGACCACCTTCGGTCGCGATGCCGAGCCTTGCTTTTCGAGCGCCTCGAACTCGGCGTGGTAGCGATTCCAAATCGAAAGGCGCGCATCGGTGATCGCACGTGCGTTTTCTAACTGCGCGAAAAGAACAGCAGCATTCAGCTCGCTTGGGAGAAACGATGAGCCAACGTCCACCCAAGTATATTTATCAACTTGGCCGCGGAAGAACTGGCTCCGGTTCGTTCCCTTTTCGCGGATGATCTCCGCGCGATCGGAGAAGCGCGTGTCGTTGATGAGAAGCACGCCGCCTTCACCCGAGACGATATTCTTTGTCTCGTGGAAGCTCAAAGCGCCGAGATGTCCGATGGTGCCAAGCTCGCGCCCTTTGTATTTCGCGAGCATCGCTTGAGCTGCGTCTTCAACGACGATCAGGCCGCGACGATTTGCGATTTCCATGATCGCATCCATTTCGCAGCCCACGCCGGCGTAATGAACCACGAAAATCGCCTTTGTCTTTGGTGTGATCGCGGCTTCGATCAGTTTTTCATCGATGTTCAAAGTATCTGGGCGGATATCAATGAAAACGGGGACCGCACCACGAAGCACAACCGCGTTTGCGGTCGAAACAAACGTGAATGACGGCATGATAACTTCATCGCCAGGTTCAAGATCGGCCAGCAAAGCGCCCATTTCGAGAGCGGCTGTGCATGAGTGCGTCAAAAGACTCTTTTTTACGCCGAGATTTTCGTGAAACCACTGGTGACAACGCTTCGTGAAGGGACCGTCGCCGGAGAGATGGCGTCCTGTGAGGACTTCTTCCAAGTAAGCCATCTCGCGTCCTTGGACGGGCGGACGGTTAAATGGGATCTGAACCTTTGACATTCCGAAGCTGCCTTATCATCTCTATTGATTCTGAAGAATCCAGGAATAACACCCGGTAAGG
>SXGS01092078.1_pt1 | contig 22677 bp, 20 predicted proteins | sample 3174681 | NCBI WGS metagenome assembly SXGS01 (sample SAMN11356861, study PRJNA531348) | freshwater metagenome | isolation source: freshwater sample F1-80 | place: China: Fuxian Lake, Yuxi | collected 2017-12-25
GGCCCCGTGGATGCGGTGTACCGTTACTTCCCGTTCGAAACCCTTCTCGCCCATCCCGCATGGAAAATGCTGTTCACCGCCGTGGCAAATGGCCAGGTTCGGCTCTTGAATGGATTGCGGGGGTTGCTTGCCCAAAACAAGGGCGTGCTTGCCTGGATTTGGTCGCACCGGGACGACGTCTCAGTGTTTGATGTCAGCGATTGCGCGATCATCAGAGACCACCTGCCCGCGACTCGATGGGTGGACGCCATCGCACCAAGGGACACACGCGATCAGTTCATCCTCAAGCAGGTGTTCGGGCGCGAAGGTGAGGAGGTCCGGCGCGGTTCCGAGGTCGATGACGATGCCTGGCGCCAGTGCGTTGCTTGGGGAAGTTACGTGTCTCAACAACGCGTCCAGACTTTTCCGTTGCCGGCCATGATTGCCACGTCAAGAGGCCATCGCGACATCGGAGTTTGGCCCTGCATTGGCAGTTTTGCGGTTGACGGACATTGGGCGGGCTACTACACCCGCATCGGCGCCGAGATAACACGACATGACGCCAAGTGGTGTGCAACCGGGGTGTCAACCGCCTTGCCACGGAAGATGACATGAACGTGTAACCCTCGGGGAGCAGGAATACCCATCAAAAAAGACCCATATCCTTTAGCATAGAGAAGGTGTTACCAAGCTTCGTATTGGCAGACAGTCTCTGTCTGATTGACGATTGCTATCGCGACATGTGCGGTTAACATTTTAAGGACGAGGGGTTTTGTTTATGGCAGGCATGAAAAGACGCGGGCTAGGTAAGAAAGCAGCGGCAGCTGCTGTGGTTTTGGCGGTCGCCCCGGTCAATGTTGCACTCGCAGGTGGTGGGGGAGGCGGGACTTACGGAGCTACTGGAAATATCGTAGAGACCGCCGTTGGCAACGGCATGTTCATGACACTCGTAGCCGCAGTCAAGGCGGCCGGATTAGTCGAAGCATTGTCCGCGCCCGGCCCTCTAACTGTTTTTGCTCCCACCGACGATGCATTCGCCAAGTTGGGCAAAGCGACGATCGATAGTGTGCTAGCCGACAAGGCCCTGCTGACCAAAATCCTCACTTACCACGTAGTGAGTGGTCGTGTTCTGGCCGCCGACGTTGTGAAGATTACGTCTGCGAAGACGCTTCAGGGCGGAGATGTCAAGGTCGCAGTGGTCGGTGGCGCCGTCAAGATCAACGATGCCACCGTTGTGATGGCAGATGTTCTGGCGACCAACGGGGTCATCCACGTCATCGATACGGTGTTGATGCCCTCCTAATCATTACCATGCGGTAACTTGGAACCCCGGTTCGACGGCTGTCGAACCGGGGTTCATCTTTTTGGTTTCCGGTGCTGGACGTTCACGGAGTTGGAACCGGAACTTCACCCATACGTAACCGGACGACGTCAGTCGCGCTATGTCCGTATACATTCGGCGGCGATGCTCGCTATCACGACCGTGGACTGCCAAACGCTGGCGCCGCGTGACAAGGAGCAAACTAACCGTGATAGGCATCAACCGGCGGCAGATCGGCAGGAACCTCGCCACACTAGGCGCACTCGGCACCGGTCTTCTGACCCCTGACCTGGCAGCTGCCCAGTCTGCGAAAAGGCTGAATGGGGCCGGCGCAACGTTTCCGGCGGTCCTCTATAGCAAGTGGGCAGAGGAATATCTCAAGGCGACCGGCGTCCAAATCAATTACCAGGCAATCGGTTCCGGTGGTGGGATCAAGGCTCATCAGGATCAGACTGCGGACTTCGGCGCCACCGACGGACCGATGAACGATGCTCAACTACGGGACGCCAAGGGTGGAGCAACCCTGCACATCCCCGTGACGCTCGGCGCGGTCGTTCCCACATACAACTTGCCAAAGGTCAGCCAAGCCCTCACCTTCACCGGCGACGTCCTTGCGGACATCTTCCTCGGCAAGATTTCGAAGTGGAATGACGCCCGCCTGAAGGACTTGAACCCCGGCGTCACCCTGCCGAACGAAGACATCATCGTCGTCCATCGTTCCGACGGATCCGGGACCACCTTTTGCTGGACCGACTACCTATCCAATGTGAGCGCGGAATGGAAAGAAAAGGTCGGAAACGCGAATTCGGTGAGTTGGCCGACCGGTTTGGGCGGGCAGGGTAACGCCGGCGTTGCCGGTGAGATCAAGAACAACGAGTACGCGCTCGGCTACGTGGAACTCGCGTACGCCCGACAGAACAAGCTTGGCTTCGGCTCTGTCAGAAACTCGTCCGGGAACATCATCGCCCCGTCTCTTTCCTCAGTGACGGCAGCGGCGGCCGGCGCGCTCAAGACCATGACCGACGACCTGAGGGTTTCCATCGTGAACCCTGCGGGCCCGGGCGCCTACCCGATCGCGACCTTCACTTGGATCCTGGCGTACCGGCAGCAGCGGGATGCGACCAAAGGACGCGCGCTCGCAGACTTTCTCTTCTGGTGCATCACCGACGGGCAGAAGTTCTGCGCCGACCTTGACTACGCGCCGCTGCCGAAGGCAATGCTTCCGCTCACGTTCGCCAAGATCGAGTCGTTGAACGCGCAAGGTGAGACGCTGCTTGCGTATGGGTCGGCGTTGCCTCGCCAGATCAGTCTCGTCAACAATGGCGACGGCAGCGAGACCGCCTCGTACAGCGACGGGAGTACGGACAAGCGCCCGATTTCGATGACGATCGTCGACACGGCGGGGGCAGCGGGGTCATTCAGTGCCCTCCTCGCGGCAGCACAAGCCGCTGGCCTGGTCGATGCGTTGAGCGGTTCCGGACCCATCACCGTGTTTGCGCCGACTGATGAGGCCTTTGAGAAACTCGGCACTGACACGATAGCCACCCTCCTCGAGGACAAGGAGAAGCTGGCATCGATCCTGACCTACCACGTCGTTACGGGCAACCTACTTGCCAAGGACGTCATCAAACTCTCGACCGCAACCACCCTTCAGGGCTCGGATGTCAAGATCGATGCAAGGGCCTCCGTCCGCATCAATGACGCAACCGTGACCAAGGCGGACATCCTGTGCTCGAACGGAGTCATTCACGTCATCGACACGGTCCTTATCCCGGCGTAGCTCGTTAAGCAGTGACCGACGGAGCGAGTTCTGTCGTGCGGATACTTGGATGAAGAAGAGGGATCGCACAGAGGCGTCCCTCTTCCTGCGAGGTAGCAAGTTCAATTCCAGACAGTTAACGGGGACGTTGGTCAACACACTGGAATGGCTGACTGGTTCACCAAATTGGGTCTGTCCGTTAACATGCCGATCACGACTGAACTGGATCATGTGAGTGCAGCGTTCCTCCCGCTGCCTGCGCACCTCCACCCCCAAGGAGGCACGCAGTACTCCTCCAAGCAACCCCGGTATTCTTTCTGGTTTCCCCTCCAGGAAGGCCGGGGTTGTGGTTTGCAAGAAGCCCCGTCGAACAGCCGCACATCGATGTCAACTTAGGGGGATGGCGATTTGGCACGGTGAGCAAGGTCCGCGCCCAAAACAAGGACCTGCCGAATGACACGCGAAACACGGAACATGCTTATCGGCGAGGTGCTAGGAACGTACCTGATTACGCTGTTCGGGACTGGGGTTGTGGCGACAGCGGTTCTGAGCGGTGCACAAGTGGGCTTGGGCCAGGTCGCAGCGGTGTGGTGGGCAGGGGTGACAATCGCCATATTCGTCGCACGACCACTTGGCGTGGCGCACCTCAATCCGGCGGTAACAATTGCGATGGCGACGATCGGAAAGTTCCGATGGAACCTGGTGGCGTCAGCAATCCTTGCCCAACTTGTGGGAGGGGTTCTAGCCGGAATGAGTATTGCGATCGCCTTTGGCAGTCTTCTCGACCGGTTCCTGAGTGCCAAGGGGCTCGGGGTCGGTGCGCCGGGCAGCCAGATAGGTGCAATGGTGTTTGGAGAGTATTTTCCAAACCCCGCGATGTTCGGCACCGGACCTGACGCATACGCAGTGATATCACCGATTGGGGCCACGGTCGTGGAGGGGTTCGGCACCGCCATCCTCGTATTTGCAATCGTTCGGTTCACCGCTCCCGGTGGCGACGTGCCCAAATGGTTGGCACCAATTCTGATCGGGTTGGTCGTCGCCACCCTGATCAACCTCTTCGCTCCACTTACGCAGGCAGCATGGAACCCTGCACGAGACCTTGGTCCGCGTCTGGTTGCATGGGCCATAGGGTTCGGTGAAGTTGCAATCCCCGGACCGAGAGGTGAGGTGTTTGTCTACGTCGTAGGGCCGATTGTCGGAGGGATTTCCGGAGGTCTGGCTGCCCGGGCACTGGAACAATTCTCGGCACCACGAACAAATGAGGAAAGCGAATGATCCCGACGAACCGTCACATCCTCGTCTTGTGCACTGGAAACTCGGCGCGATCACAGATGGCCGAAGGATGGTTCCGCCACCTTGGCCAAGGAAGCGTGAGCGTTGCTAGCGCGGGAACCGCACCACGCCCGGCAGTGCATCCGCTCGCGATCGAGGCGATGCGCGAGGTCGGGATTGACATATCCGGACACTGGCCAAAGCTTGTGCAGGACGTCAGGGACGCGCAGTACGACTACGTTGTGACCGTCTGTGACCACGCCCGCGACGCCTGCCCGTACTTGCCCGGAACACACCAGTCCTTGCACTGGGGTTTCGACGATCCGGCTTCCGACGAGACGGAAATGGCGATATTCACTTTCCGGCGCGTACGTGACCAGATTGCGGGAGCCGTTCGCACGTGGCTTGGGACTGGCGGGCCAGCAAGCCATTGACCTGTTAGCACCCTCATCGCCGTTGCGACGAAGGGGTTGCATCCCCCCAACCCCCGGGGAGGCGTACCCAGACGAAGTCCGACCACTCCGCGTCGGTCCGCAGGAGACTGTTGACCGAGTTAACAACCTCGCGACGGTTGTTAATGTGACGTTCATGAGTTGCCACGACACTCCAAGGCGGAGTGGGGAGGCAATGACGGACAACCTGACAAACCAAGCGTCGGCGGCCACCAGTGGAAGTTGGGGAGCAAGTCTGCAAGGCAACGGTGGTCGCTCGCCTACGGTTCTGGTGGTCGATGACGAGGACGCACTGAGAGCAACGATAGCCTACTCACTCCGGCGGGTCGGGTTTGAGGTACGGACCGCCGTGAACGGACGCGAGGCGCTCATCGGTGCACGCGCGGTGCCCCCCGACCTGATCCTTCTGGATGTTCTTCTGCCCGGCGGGGTCGATGGCTTTGAGACATGCCGACTGCTTCGACAGACCCTCGCTTGTCCGATAATCCTGATCAGCGCTAGAACCAGCGAGATTGACCGGGTCGTTGGACTGGAAGTTGGCGCGGACGACTACGTCACGAAGCCATTCTCGATGCAGGAACTCGTTGCTCGGGTTCGGGCACACCTGCGACGCGCATCTGTCAAGGTAGCGGATGCCCCGAGCATTTCTTTGGAAGTCAATGACGCCACCGGCAGGACAGCCGGGGTCAAGGTCACGCAAACCCGGTTCAACTTCCCGGGGCTGTCGATCGACACCGGTAGACGCGACGTCCATGTCGGTGGAAAGGCCGTCGCGCTGAAAAGGCGCGAGTTTGACCTCCTGACGTTCCTTGCCCGCAACCACGGCATTGTGCTCACGCGCAACCAGATCCTTCGGGCCGTCTGGCCGGAAGAGTTGCACGGAGAGGACACTCGTACGGTTGACGTTCACGTGTCGCGTCTGCGGCTGAAGATCGAAAGTGACCCGGACGAACCACGGTTCGTGCACACGATCCGGGGAACCGGGTACCAGTTCCGCGTGCAGGCCTCGCCGGGATCAGGAAGGGCCACCAGGGGTTGAGGCGACGCACACGCCCCCGTCGCTGGTGATGGGATGAAGCCAGTGGCACGTCAGGCACAAAGCACGCAAAGGACCGAGGAGGTGCTTCATGACCATCAACGAACGAGCATTGTCATCGCGGCGATCAATGTTGGCCTGCATGTCGGCCACGCTGACGGGTACCGCACTAATTGCCTCGTGCGGGGGCGAAGCCGAACCCACCAAGCCGCCGGCAGCACCCACCGCAGCGCCCAAGGCAGAACCAACCAAGGCCCCGGGCGCTGCTTCTGCACCGACCACTGCCGCAGCCGCATCGGGTGTAGTGGCAATCACGGGTCCGTTCGAAGGCGAAGCCAAGACGCTGACCGGCGCAGGTGCCACCTTCCCAGCCGCGCTCTATTCCAAGTATTTCAACGAGTACAACAATCTCACCAAGGTGAAGGTCAACTACCAGTCGATTGGCTCCGGTGGCGGCATCAAGGCCATCAGCGATCAGACTGCCGACTTCGGCGCGACCGACAGTCCAATGACTGACACCCAGTTGAAGGAAGCGAAGGGCGGCGAAATCCTCCACATCCCCATGGCCCTCGGAGCTGTGGTCGCGACCTACAACATCCCGGGTCTCGCGACGGCAAAACTCAAGTTCTCGGGCGAAACATTGGCTGCGATTTTCCTTGGGACCATCACCAAGTGGAACGACCCGAAGCTTGCCGCCGACAATCCAGGGGTCAAGCTTCCTGCCGAGGACATCGTTTCCATCCATCGGAGTGACGGATCGGGAACCACCTTTGTGTTCACCGATTACCTCTCTGCCGTGAGTTCAGAGTGGAAGACAAAGGTCGGTGCGTCGACTACGGTCAACTGGCCAGGCGGAGTTGGCGGCAAGGGAAATGAAGGTGTGGCCGGCGAGGTCAAGCAAACTCCGTTCAGCATCGGTTACGTCGAACTGATTTACGCGGTGCAGAACAAGCTTGGTGTGGGAAGCATCAAGAACAAGGCCGGTCAGTTTGTGGAGCCGAACCTCACAAGTGTCACGGCGGCGGCGGCGATGGCGGCAAGCAAGGTGGCCCCGGATCTGCGTGTGTCTATTGTCGAGCAGGATGGGCCAACCACCTATCCAATCTCCTCGTTCACATGGCTTCTGGTTTACAAGCAGATGACCGATGCATCAAAGGCCACTGCGCTGACCCGCCTGCTTTGGTGGGGCACGCACGAAGCCCAGAAATTCAACAGTGATCTGAGCTACGCGCCACTGCCGGCTGAGATCGTGACCAAGGCTGAAGCGATGATCAAGAGCATCACCGGCGCGGGTAAGCCGGCTTTCCCGGGCAAGTAGGGCCAACTGTTTCAGGAACACCCGATGACGACACGAAACGTGGATAGCCAGAACGCACCACCAGTGCCATGGGACGTGCAGGGGGCACCAATCTTTGCCCGACGAGGCGGAGTTGGCGCCGACAACGTGTTCAAGTTGCTGGTCTACATCAATGCGTTCGCCGTGCCGGCCGTCCTGCTGGGCTTGGTTGTCTTGCTAGTTATTGACTCGTGGCCCGCCCTGTCGCGTTTCGGGGTTTCGTTCGTCACGTCTTCGACTTGGGATAACGTCAAGGAACAATTCGGCACTCTGCCCTACATATACGGAACCTTGGTGACCAGTTTGCTGGCACTGCTAATTGCAACGCCCCTGGGCGTTGGCGCGGCAATCTTCGTGACTGAGTACGCCCCACGCCCGCTCAGGGTCCCAGTGTCGTTCACAATTGAGCTTCTGGCGGCAATCCCAAGCATCATCTTCGGACTGTGGGGGTTCTTCGCCCTGACCCCAGTGATGCGCTCGACTGTAGAACCCTTCTTGAAGTCGGTGGTAGGTCCTGTCCCAGTGATTGGAAACCTCTTTCAAGGGCCGACCGTTGGCAAGGATCTGTTTACCGGCGGCGTGATCCTGTCCATCATGATCCTTCCCACGATCGTATCGATTTCGCGTGAGGTGCTCCTTGCGGTGCCAACAATGCAGCGTGAGGGAATGCTCGCACTTGGAGCGACCCGGTGGGAAGCCATTCGCGAAGCGGTGATCCCGTACGCTCGCATTGGGATAGCGGGCGCTGCAATTCTGGGCCTGGCGCGGGCGCTCGGCGAGACAATGGCCGTCACGATGGTGATCGGGAACTCGTCCCGGAAGATCACAGGATCCCTGCTTACCCCGGGATACACGATGGCCTCCGCCATCGCCAATCAGTTCACTGAGGCGGACAATCCCCTGTATTTCAGCGCGATCGTCGGTGTGGCAGCACTTTTGCTCGCAGTCTCAGTGGTCGTGAACATCGCCGCGCGTCTCATGATCTGGCAAATAGGCCGTGGCGCCGCGAAGGGAGGAAGCCGTGGCTGACGCCAACGTGACCGTACTCAAGGTCTCTCCAGTTTCACCGCTGTCTCCCGATAGCCGTTACGTTGCGCGCAAGTTCCATGGCAGGTTCATGGCCGGACTGATCACCGTCGCTGCCGTTGTGGGGGTAAGCGTGCTTTGGGTCATTCTTGGCTATGTGATCGTCCGTGGTCTACCTGCGATCAACCTCGACTTTTTCACCCAACGTCCACTCCCCTACGGCGAGGTCGGCGGTGGCATTGCCCCAAGCATCACGGGAACCTTGCTGATCCTGGCGGTCGCCGCGCTCATCGGCGTTCCGGTTGGACTTGGGTGTGGCATCTACCTCGCTGAATACGGGCGGGGTTCCATAGTTGAGATCGTCAGGTTCTGTTCCGACCTGGTGGCAGGCTTACCGAGCATCGTTGTCGGCGTGTTCGTCTGGTCACTTCTCGTGCGTCAAGTGGTCGGAAACTTCTCGGGCATCGCCGGGGCCGTATCGCTATCGATCATCATGGTGCCAATCATCGTGCGTACGGTTGAAGCAGTGCTACTTCTGGTGCCCTACACCCTTCGCGAAGCCGCGCTTGCCTTGGGTGTGCCGAAGTGGCGGATGGTAGTCAGCGTGGTTCTGCCAAGTGCCCGAGCGGGCATCATTACCGGCCTCGTCCTCTCAGTTGCACGTGCCGGTGGCGAGACGGCCCCATTGCTGCTGACTACGCTTGGCAACCAGTTCTTCAGTTGGAACCTCCTGGAACCTATCGGCGCCATCCCGATCCAGCTCTACAACTACGCAGTCGCTCCCTATCCGGATTGGCACACCAAGGCATGGGGTGCGGCACTTGTCCTGATCAGCGTGATCGGCATCCTCAGCACCGCCGCTCGGGTGGCGACGCGGGGACAGAACCGGTAGTTCTGACCAACCAGAGAGTTGCCTACGACCTGTCGCGCCTCACCTAAGCGGAAAGTCGCATCGGAGAACCATGGCCATGACGATGAGTGAGCAGGTCCGAGTATCCACCCGCGCGGAGCAAGCGGTCAGTGACCGGGGTACCACCACGACGGAAACCCCCGGTGGTCACTGGATGCAGGCGACCGATGTCGCGGCGTACTACGGTGATCGGATGGCGATCAGCGGCGTTTCCATGACGATCAAGCCTCGGGCGGCCACCGCAATCATTGGCCCGTCAGGGTGTGGGAAGAGCACTTTCATCCGGTGCCTTAACCGCATGCACGAGGTTGGACTTGGGGTCAACCGGGTCACCGGTAGCGTACTTCTTGACGGTCATGACATTTATGGGCGGAGTGTCGACCCGGTCCAGGTGCGCCGATACATCGGCATGGTGTTCCAACGACCGAACCCGTTTCCATCGATGTCGATTTACGACAACGTCGTCGCCGGCATCAAACTGACCCGATCAACGTCTCGGACCGAACTTGATGAGACAGTTGAGCGATGCTTGAACCAGGCTGCCCTGTGGGACGAAGTCAAGGACAAGCTCAAGGCCTCAGGGTCATCCCTCTCAGGCGGTCAGCAGCAACGCCTCTGTATCGCGCGCGCGCTTGCAATGCAGCCCCATGTCCTGCTGATGGACGAACCATGCTCGGCACTTGACCCGATAGCGACCTTCAAGATCGAGACGCTCATCAACGAACTAAAGCGCCAGTACACGATCGTGATCGTCACCCACAACATGCAGCAGGCGTCCCGCGTCGCGGATGAGACAGCATTTTTCCTCGCCGGAGAGGAACGGATTGGCAAACTTGTCGAGTTCGGCCCGACGAACCAACTCTTCACGAATCCGATTGATCCGCGGACTGAGGCATACATCACGGGGCGTTTCGGCTAAGCGCATCGCCTTACAGAGGTGCAAGTCCGCACCCGCACGACAAACCCGTACAGCCCGCGTGATCCTCTGCCTCCCCTGCGCACTTCCATTCGGAACCGCGTACCATAAGGGTGTCGCCATTGCTCTGCGAACGATCTGGCAAGCGTCAGCTCGAGCGTATGATTGGTGTACGAGTGGTCGACACGGTAGCGTGGTGGCCAAGACTTGCATGGTAGCCGGAGGTGGTGCCGCGAGGCGCCTAACCTGGCGCGGGAGGAATCAAACATGACGACCGTCACCGATCGATCCGTTGTATCCCACGTGTCGGCAAACGGCGACTTGGGCGCCCATGACCGTGTTCAAAACACATGGGCGGTCAAGCGCGGGCTCGCGCAGATGCTCAAGGGCGGCGTAATCATGGACGTGGTTACCCCCGACCAAGCCAAGATTGCCGAAGACGCCGGTGCATGCGCGGTGATGGCGCTCGAACGTGTGCCTGCCGACATCCGGAAGTCCGGTGGGGTGGCCCGCATGAGTGATCCCGACTTAATTCGAGGCATCTGCGAGTCAGTCACGATCCCGGTCATGGCCAAGGCGCGTATTGGGCATTTTGTCGAGGCTCAGGTGCTTGAGGCCCTAGGCGTTGACTACATCGACGAGTCGGAAGTGCTTACCCCTGCGGATGACGAGTTCCATATCGAGAAGCACGGCTTCAAGGTGCCGTTCGTCTCCGGTTGTCGAGACCTAGGGGAAGCCCTTCGTCGTGTCGGCGAAGGTGCAGCAATGATCCGGACCAAAGGCGAGGCCGGAACCGGCAACATTGTCGAGGCTGTCCGGCACGCACGCGCTGTCCTCGGTGCAATCAGGAAGATACGTAACCTGCCCATCGAGGAGCTGATGACCGAGGCAAAGCGCCTTGGTGCACCGTATGAGCTGATCCGTGAGATCCACTTCACCGGTGTTCTGCCGGTCGTCAACTTCGCTGCCGGTGGAATTGCGACACCATCAGATGCCGCGCTCATGATGCAGATCGGTGTTGATGGTGTGTTCGTAGGCTCAGGGGTCTTCAAGAGTGAAAACCCAGCCAAGATGGCGCGTGCGATCGTTATGGCGACCACTCACTACCGCGACGCAGCGATCGTTGCCGAGGTCAGCCGCGGTGTCGGCGAGCCCATGCGAGGCCTCGAAGTCGCAACCATGCCTGCCGGGGAGCGCCTTGCCAGCCGGGGTTGGTAACAATGACAACCGGCACCGTTGTTGCGCCCTCTACCCGCCAAGGGTGGGGGGAGCAGTCGGTTCTGACTGAAACCGGGCTAACCATTGGGGTTCTTGCCATGCAAGGTGCCTTCGTGGAACACGTTCGGATATTGGCCATCCTTGGCGTAGCCGCTCGCGAAGTCCGGTTACCGCGCGACCTTGACGGCCTTGACGGAATCATTTTGCCCGGGGGCGAAAGCACCACGATTGGCAAGCTTCTTCAGGCAGGGGGTGTTCTCGCCCCACTGAGGGGCGCAATTTCGCGAGGCCTGCCATGTTGGGGAACCTGCGCCGGCGCCATCCTGATGGCGAGGAACGTGTCTGACACGTTGCCCGGCCAACCTTTGCTGTCGGTTATGGATATCTCGGTGCGACGAAATGCGTTCGGGCGTCAGATCCACAGTTTTGAGACCGACATCGTCATAGACGGGATGGACACGACGGTGCCATTTCCGGCAGTTTTCATCCGCGCCCCGACAATCGAAGCCGTGGGCCAGAATGCCACGGCAATCGCGTCTCTTGGCGACGGAACGATCGTTGCCGCCCGCCAAGGCAACTGGATTGCGACGTGTTTCCATCCTGAACTCACTTCCGACACACGGTTCCACGCGTGGTTCCTCGAGATCGCTCGCGCGGTTCGTGGCCGGAGCTCGGGATAAGGTTCGCCACGGCTGTGATGCAGTAGTATTCGAGGCAGCGATGCAGCCTGATCGTCGCTGAACGTCTCCCGGTCCTTGGGAGAAGCCCAACAAAATACCTGCTAGGGGAGCCTGAGGGCTGAGAGGGCGTACGCCGGAGACACGGCAAGCGTCGACCCTGCGAACCTGATCCGGGTAATACCGGCGGAGGAAAGCATGAACGAACCGCAAACGGTCAAACCGTCCCGCTTCGATGGGCCGGGGACAACGAGTACATGGCGGACTAGCGAACTCATGGTGGTCATCGTGGTGGCGATCGTGTTTGGCGCAATCTACGTCGCGTGGGCAGGTCCATACCAATGGGTTGCCGCGTTTGGCGGAACACCAACACAGGAAGCGGCCAACGGGCTCTGGTTTGTTGCCGGTTTGCTTGGCCCCTACCTGATCCGTCGACCGGGAGCGGCGGTGGCCTCGGAGACCCTCGCCACGCTCGCAGAGATGCTTGTCGGCGCTCCCTGGGGCCCAAGCCTCGTCATCTACGGTGTCCTCCAGTCAATCGGCGCCGAGGCAACTTTTGCGCTCTTTGGCTACCGGCGGTGGACACTTGTGACCATGGTCTTGGCTGGCATCGTCGCCGGGCTCGTTTCATTGCCTTATAGCTGGTGGGACTATGGGTACTTCGGTCTTGACACGCCAGTCCTTTTGGTGATGCTAGTCACGCGGACGATTGGGGTCGCCGTTGCTGGCGTGATCGCCAAGTATCTTGGCGACGCGCTCGTCCTGACAGGCGCACTCAAAGACACGGCGATCGGTCGTGCCCGACTTGAAGAGGTGTAGGGGTTCGGCGGATGACCGAACCAGTTCCACACACGCCTCACCCGGGTCGCAACTGGAGACAACGTGAACGCGCCTCGGATTGACGTCCGGGATCTGACGATCAGGCATTTAGGACGAAAGCGTCGCTGTCTCGAAGATGTTTCACTGACCATTGCACCTGGCGAGCGGGTCCTGATCGCGGGACCGAGTGGCGCGGGCAAGAGTACTCTTGCCCTGTGCCTGAATGGTCTGGTTCCGTTCTCCGTAGACGTCCATTGGGTCAGCGGGTCCGTCGAAGTCTCTGGAGTGGCAACCACAAGCCTGCCTCCCGGTGACCTGACGCGTCGGATAGGGATCCTCTTCCAGGATCCTGATGCGCAAGTCGTCCTGTCCAAAATCGACGAAGACATCGCATTCGGACTGGAGAACCGCGGAATCCCGCCAGTGAACATGCCGCAGCTGATTGCACGTGCACGTTTCGCGGTTGGCTTGGCACGCAGATCTGACCGAGACGGGGATAACCAGACCTGGGTTCCTGAACAGGTGAACCGATTGTCTGGTGGGGCCAAGCAGAGGCTGACCCTCGCCGGACTGCTCGCAGGCAATCCAGAAGTGCTTGTCCTCGACGAACCTGTCGCGAACCTTGACCCCGTCGGAGCCGCAACCGTTTGGTCGAAAGTTGCGGCGCTTCTTGGCCCAGACGACGCAAGACCCGAGGACACCCTGCGCAACGGTGGGCGGTCGATGGATGCATCATCGTCAGCCAACCGAAACACTGGTGAACCACGGAAGCCCACGCGAGAAACTCGGTCGCTGATCGTCATTGAACACACCGCCGATGACGTGTTGCCGATGCTCGACCGAGTCGTTGTACTCGACCAAGACGGAAAGGTCGCGTCAACCGGCACGCCCGACGAGGTGTTCATTGGCAATCGGGAATTAGTCCGCTCTCTCGGGATTCGCATGCCCGTCTGGGCCTCGGTGGCCCACCTCTCCGGGTCAGCCCAACTTCCACGGTCGCTCGACGAGGCTGCAGTCGCGTTCGGGGAGTGGGCCCGTGGATCGAACCTAGCACCAGCGCCCGGCGGTCAACCTGAACCACTTATCCGCACCCAATCGAGTGGCGCTTCTCTGATCAGTTCCCGAATTTCACTCACCGATGTGTCATTTAGGCATCGAGGGTCTGATCGAGATGCGGTTTCGGGTGTCACGCTGACGTTTGCCCCTCGTGAACTGGTCGCAATCGTCGGAGCCAACGGCGCGGGCAAGAGTACGCTTGGACTGCTCCTTGCAGGTGTCGTGCAACCGACAGCCGGGACCATCCGGCTCGACGGCACCCTGATGGAGGAAGTACCCGGCATTGATCAGCGCCGCAGGCTTCGGTATGTCTTCCAGTACCCGGAACACCAGTTCGTCGGACAAACGGTCCGGTCCGATTTGGAAGCGGCCATGCGCGTCGAACAGCTAGATAACAATGCGGTGTCGGAGCGCGTGGATGATGCCCTCCGACGGGCCGACCTTGAGGGTCTGGCACGCGCCAACCCATTCACCTTAAGTCACGGACAGAAAAGGCGCCTTTCGGTTGCCGGGGCACTTCTGACCAATCCGGATGTCCTGGTGCTTGATGAACCCACGTTCGGTCAAGACGATCACCAGACGGCACAACTCATGGCGACGGTTACCAGACGCGTGGCTGACGGGTGCACCGCGATAGTCATCACACACGACCATGACCTTGTTGCCCGCTACGCGACACGAGTGATCGCCATGCGCGAGGGGTCAATCGTCTTCGACGGTAGTCCTGCCAGTCTGCTGGAAAATGACACAATCCTCAGAGCATGCTCGTTGAGGCGACCCCCTGCAGCGGAGTTGGCGTGGAGAGCACGCCAACTCGGGTTCACGACCCCACCGGTCACCTGCCGCCGCGACCTCGAATCGCTCAACCCGGCCATGCGCACCATGATCGATGGCCGTCACCTGTCGGTGTCAGCCAGCGTTGCTCCGGATGTTGGACCATTCGGCGCATCGACGCAAGAAGGACCCATTTCGACAGACACCGGGGCTGATGGGTTTGGTCCAGGGTCACGTGACACGTGGCTTGAACGGCGCAACCCCACGATCAAGTTCGGCGTCGTCGTCATTCTCGGGTTCATGGTGACGTTTGTGTTCAATCCGGTCACACCGCTGGCGTGGCTTGCCGTGGTCATGGTGGTGGCATGGACGAATGGCATCGGTCCCCTCCGCCTTGCTCGCTTGCTCGCACCGGTGATGGTGTTTGCGTTCAGTCTTCTCTGGACCAACGCACTCCTTGCCAAGGTACCCCAAGGTGAACCCATCCTTTGGCAGTGGGGACCCTTTCACCTGACACTCCACGGTCTGGTGCAAGGGTTGGCGCTCGCAATGCGAGGCGTCTCAACCGCAGCCGTAAGTCTGCTTTTCATCCTGACCACCGATCCAACCTTGTTGGTGGTGAGCCTTGTGCAACATGGCCGACTGCCGTATCGCTGGGGTTACGCACTTCTTGCGGGGTACCGGTTCATGCCCGGGCTTGCCGATGAACTGGTGCAAATCCGCCTCGCACGCCGTGTCCGCGGTGAGGATGTAACCAACGAGCGAGGAACATATGGATCGTGGGGAGGCGGGCTGAGGAGGCGGGCGAAACAGTTTTCAAGACCTTTCCTGGAGCTTCGGATCCTGCTGACGGTTGCAATCCTGAGAGCGACACGCCTTGCAATCGCAATGGATGCGCGAGGCTTTGCCGGGATAACCACGCGCACCTACTTCCGCACAACGCCGCTAGTCCCGGCTGACTTCATGTTCGCTCTGGCGTCATTGCTCGCCCTCGCACTTGTCTACTTCGCAACGTCGTGGGTTGTGAAGCCCACGTGGGGTCCAAGTTTGTGACGGCAAGGCAGCGTCCACATCGGGGACGGTAACGACCCAGTTACTGGATTGCTGGGGACTGCGCATGGTGGTTCCGGGATAGAACGCCCGGTCCGCATCTAGCTCGATCCTCTGCAGTACACATGTAAATACGAGACCTCGTCTCGGACGTCAACGGTACGCTCATCGACATCGAGACCGACGTCTGGGTTGAGGGGACGCTCAAACCACTCAGATACTTCCTGAGGTATCACGGCGCAAGCCTTGGCACGAAGGAACTCACGGCAAGACTTGAAGCTGGCGTCCGCCACCAACTAGGAACCATCCTCCAACCGTTCCCGGAACTTCACTGGACCCTGATTTGGCGGGATGTCTTGGAGCAGGCGGGAGCGTTTGACCACGGCACTCCAAGCGGTCGCTGTGCGCTGGCAGTTGTCACCGACGGGCAGTGGGCCTTCGCCGCGAGGAGCTTGCCGAGACCGGTTTCATTGGGCAATCAGGCACGTGACAGTAACTGGGGCCATGGGACTGCGAAAGCCGGACACACGCACCTTCCATGATGCACTGCAGTCAATCGGGGTCGATGCATCGAATGCGGCTCACGTTGGACACGACCCATACCGTGATGTGCACGGCGCACAGGCAAGTGGGATGCGGTCGATCTGGTGGTTTGCCAAACCCTACCCAATTCGGCAACGTCCGTTCGACGCCCGGACTGTCACATCCTCGAAGTCCCGAACGCGGTCCAGGCCTTGGCAAGTCGCCAGACCCAACCCCGAAGGAGCCGGATGGGGGGTAAGTGCCACTCACGGAATGCGATCGGGACCGGGGCGGCGACCTACCCCTCAATCCGCCTGAACTTCTGAACCGTGTGACAATCCAGTCCAGCCATGCCGATGCGCCCGAACTCCGCGAACGTCACTTCGCCGATGTAGACGTCACCATGGGAATCCACGGCAATGTCATGGGGCGCAGTGAAGTTACCGGGCAAGGTGGCATCGTCGCTCGCGGACTGCCCCCAACGGGCACGCAAGGTGCCGTCAGCGGCGAACACGCTCATCCGACTGGCGCGCGGCTCGTGGATCTTCCCGGTCTTGAACGACTGCATTCCGGGCTTCCAGTGCAGCTCGGAAACATAGACATCGCCACCGGGACCAACCCGGACCTGCGTCGGACGCTGAAGGTCGGTCCATTCGAAAAGGTATTCGCCGGTCGCCGAGAAGAACTGGATCCGTTCGTTTTCACGGTCGGCAACAAGCACTCGCCCGTGTGCATCGATCGCGATGCCGTGGGGAAGGTTGAACTCGCCCGGGCCGGTGCCGGGGCCCCCGAAGCCACCAAGGTACGTGCCGTCGGGGGCAAACCTGTGAACGCACGCATTTCCGTAGCCATCCGCGATGTAGACCACGCCGTCGGGCGCGACGGCGACCGTGCACGGCATGTTGTACGGGCCAGCGGCCTGCTGGATGCTCGCCGAACGGCGTGCCTGGTCTGGAAAGACCTTGACGTAGCCCGTATCCGAGGTGATGCCCTTGGGGCCAAACGACTGAACGTGCCGCCCGTCGGTCGTGAACTTCTCGACGGAATGTCCACCGCTATCGGTGAGGTAGAGCATGTCGTCGGGTCCGACCGTCAGTCCGTGGGTCGTAGTCCAAAGACCTTCACCCCACGATGTGACGTACGTTCCGTCCTGCTCATAAACAAACACGAGGCTTTGCTGCCGACCGAATATGTAGACACGATCGTGTGAGTCGACCCCGACACCGGGGGCATCCAGGTGGGACATGCCGGCCGGCAGTTTCTCCCACCCCGGTACGAGTTCGAAGCGCAATTCATGCGACGTGACCATCGGTTCTCTCCTCTCCAGTACGGTATCCCACCCCGGGTCGTGCCGGTCGGACTGATTACCCGTCAATGTGCGCATCGAGCCAGGTGGCAAGGGCCGCAACCGACCCGAACCAGTGCCATCTTGGGTCAGCGACAACACTCGCAGTCTTGGCCCACCCCGCGCCAAGCCCAGTCACACCGGCTTCAAGGCACGACTTCATGTCATCAGGGGTGTCGCCAACGTAGGCAACCTCATCAGGTGCGAGACCCCAAGCCTGACGGACGCGCGCAATGCCGTGCGCCTTGGCCAGGCCATCGTCGCTACCGGTTTCAAAACCTTCGAGATATTGGCCGAGACCGGTGCGTCGAACCGAAATCTCGGCACTGTCACGACCCTTGCCGGTGACAAGTCCCACCCGGATCCCACGGGAACGTAATGACGTCAGCAAGTCGACAATCCCGTCGAACAACAGGTCGAACGCTCCATGGTCCCGTTCATAAGCCTCAAGATAGACGCGATACGCCTCTGGCCACTGGTCACCGACAGCCCGCCTTAGCATCCCGGCCTCGGTCGGACCAAAGAAGTCGTACACGTCGGCGTCGGTAAAACGCGGGCCGCCGACGGACACGACCGCCTCCTGGAAACCGGAGATGACCAATCGGAGGGTGTCGGCGACCGTCCCGTCAAAATCGAAAATCACTCCGCGGATACGTCGATGGTGCGGCGTTGCCAGTCCCGTCATGTCGAGTGCTTCCTCGCTGGGTGAACGGTCCGGAACATGACGGGGCGACGCGTGGGGATGTCACCACGGGCATAATGTGCTGACCAGCTGATTGGCGTCAAAGACAACGCGTTCGCATGCCACGGCTGGCCCAGAAAGAGGGAGAAGGAGCGTTCGATGGTCAAGCCACCGCTCAAACCGGGGGTCAAGATTGCCATTCAGGCGAACCCTGAACCAACGGAAGAGGATTTGCAGTTCTGGGAACAGATGGGACTGCACTATGCGGTTCTCTGGACTGACCAGACCAAGTCCGGACCGGATTACTACGCAAGCCGGCGAGAAATCTTCGCGAAACACGGTATCGAGGTGTACGGTTTCGGGAATTCCGACGTGCATAACCAGCCGTTGCTGGTCCTCGGCGGTGACGGGCGCGAAGCCAAGATCGAGCAATACAAGAACCACATTCGTGCGCTTGGCGCTGCGGGGGTGCCTTACACCACTTACGCGCACATGGCGAACGGGATCTGGAGCACCGAACCGGAACTCACCCGCGGCGGTGCGCGCGGTCGGGCGTTCAACATGGCCACCGCAACCCACGGCACCTGGCGGACAACGAAGTACGAGCTTCCACTCACGAATGGTCGCGAGTTTTCAGATGACGAGGCATGGACAAACTTCGAGGAGTTCATCCGGCAGGTCGTCCCCGTCGCCGAACAGGCTGGCGTCCGCATCGGGATCCATCCTGACGACCCGCCAATCCCCCGCCTCGGCGGAGCCCCCCGTATCTTCAGTCGCTTTGATGACTACAAACGTGCGCTGGCTATTGCCGACAGTCCAAACATCGGCGTCTGCCTGTGTGCGGGTTGCTGGCTCGAAGGTGGCCCAGACATGGGCGCCACGGTTGAAGAGGCAATCGCCCACTTCGCGGCCGAAGGCAAGCTGTTCAAGGTTCATTTCCGCAACGTCGACAAGCCGTTGCCTCACTTCGTCGAGACATTCGTGGACGACGGGTACGCCGACATGTACAGCATCATGAAGGCACTGGCGGTTGCCAAGTTTGACGGCGTCGCAATTCCCGACCATATCCCGGCGATGGCCGGGGGCCCGCGGGTCGGTACTGCCTACACCATCGGGTACATGAAGGCATTGCTGGACCGTGCAAACGCCGAACTCGGCCCTCAGTGACAGTACTTCCCGCGCGTGCGCGTGCATGAGCGCAGAAGGGGCGATGCCAATTGGCATCGCCCCTTCCGTTTATCCACTGCCCGATACTGTCAGACTGGACCGCGTCGGTGCGGGATTGCAGATTGGTGTACGGGTCGGCTGCCACTGTGAACGACCTCGTTGAAAATGATGTCACCGTTCTTGATCTTGATGTTGAAGCCACAGTCTGGCGACGTGCAGACCCATGCCTTGTAGAGCACAGATGCGCCCTGACTGCTGAAATCTGAAAGTGGAACCAAGTTTCCTCGACTGCACTGCTGGCATGTCGGAAAACTGACGGGAGCGTTCATTGGTGGAGTCCCTCCATACATCACCTCAATCGGTGAGCAGTGCACGCACCGCATCACGACCGCCAACCCCACGCGGGACGGGCCGCCACCAACCAGGTTCCGCCTCAAGTACCTGGGTCATGCAAGCAGGCGGTCACTCACCGCTTGCCGGGCAAACCCGGTGCCCTTCCTTCTCCGGTGTTGTCTCATGCACGCCGATCATGTCTCTCCCTCATGATCGCGGCACTCGACAGGGTGCTCACGCATTTGCGGGGCGTCCTGCCAGAACAACGGTGTGAGAGTACCTGTCACGGCCGATTTGTGCAACGCGCACTAAAGGCCTGGAGGCTTGTACGAGCTACCATGCAGACAACCTGTACCGAGCCGGTCTCACAGTTCCGAAAGGCAATGAAGCTCATGCAACTTCCACGCTACTTCGATCTCAGTGGCAAATCCGCGCTGGTGACCGGTGGCGGAACGCACCTCGGGCGGGCAATGGCGACCGCTCTGGGCGAACTCGGTGCGCACGTCCACATCGCGGGCCGACGCCTCGAAGTGTGCGAAGCAACCGTGGCGAGCATGCGAGATGCCGGACTGGACGCGCATGCCCACTGCGTCGATATCACCGCCGACGGCGAGATCGAAGCTACGATTGACGCGATTGCCTCGCGACATGGTCGGTTCGACATCCTTGTCGCGAATGCCGGAGGCTCGTTCACCCGGTCATACATTCCCAATGCATCCATCGAAGAGTTCCGGCGCACGCTTGACCTGAATGTGACCGGGCTCTTCCGGTGCGCACAGGCGGCCTCCCGACACATGATCCCGGCCCAGCGGGGCAAGATCATCACCATCGGTTCGATCCACGGCCAACTCACCGCCGACCTACGTTTATACGAAGGGCTTGAGTTCTGGCGCTCCGGTCCGCCCTACCATGCAGCCAAGGGCGCAGTAGTAAACCTGACCCGGTCGTTAGCCGCCGAGCTCGGGCGACACAACATCCAGGTGAATTGCATCAGTCCGGGCCAGATACCGCAGGCCACCTCGGATCCGGAATTCGTGGAACGCTGCCGGGTCAACAACCCCCTGCAACGCACCGGCCAGGCGGACGATCTCAAGGGCGCCGTCGCACTCCTTGCATCACCAGCTTCGGACTGGATCACCGGGCACAACCTGCTTGTCGATGGCGGATGGAGCATCTGGTGACAGGGCAAACCCAAGACTGCGCGTATCCTAGTTGCGAACGTTCCGTCAAAAGGAGAGCCGACCGTGGCTGACCGTGGTGTGGTGTACATCGTCTGGGGGGAGAAGATCCAACCAGTTCTGAGTCGTTCGATCGCGTCGGTCGCCAAAGTCCACCCGGAGCTGCCGATTCACGTAGAGACCATTGCGCCGGACAGCACGCTTCTTGACAAGGCCAGGATGCACAGGCTCACGCCGTTCGAAGAGACGGTCTTCCTTGACAGCGACACGGTTGTTTTGGGTCGTCTTGACCACGGTTTCGACATGGCAGCCCGTCACGGTCTCGCTCTTTCGATCTGCGAGTGCCCGTGGGGCCGGCGGTACGGTGGCCTCGAGGGTGACATCGTGGAATACAACACCGGAGTACTCTTCTTCACTGAGAAAGCCCGTCCGGTGTTCGATGCCTGGGAAGCCTGTGCTCGGGACATTGACTCCTCAATTCTCTTCTATCAAGGAACGAGGGTTGTGCGGATGCCATTCAACGACCAGGCGGGTTTTGCCACTGCGGTCGAAGACACAGGCTTCAACCCTTTTGTCCTGCCTTTCAATTGGAATTTCCGCCCGTTGTGGCATCGGTCATTCTTCGGCCCAATCAAAATCTGGCACGACTATTCAGATCCTCCGGCACATGTCACTCAATGGTCTCTCAACCAAAGTGACCCGGGAGCGATCATCCAGTACGCAGACCTCGGACCGCGCCCCGACGGGCAGTAGCGTTTGCCGGGACCGCCGAATTACTGGCCCGTCATTTGGGCGAACGACGGACCAAAAGACGATTCATGCGCGTCCGGTGTCGTGGACGGGTTCAAGTAACGTTCGTCCTTGAACAGCACCGTTGTGCAGCCCCGAAACAGATACCCTGGCAGAAGCCCCCAGAAGTCGATACGCCGCCATCCCAAGGCCGCAAACATTTCTACCGCGACCGCGCAGGCCTGCCGATCACTGTTTTCCATAATCACGATGCCGGTATCGCGCACGTGATTGAGGGTGGCATTCGCACACCCGTCGAGGTCCTCACCGCCGATCACTGCGACATCGAACGGACCATCAATCCCGACTGACCCTGAGTAGTCGGGGCCTACTGGAATGCGGGCGATTGTGACGTTCGAGCCATGGTTCACTTCCGGGCCCTCGATTTCGGTGACGACACGGACAGCATTGACACGGCCCGCCCACCAAGTCGCCACGGCAGGATCCCCCCAGATGTGGACGCGCCATCCCGAACGCATGTGGGTCTCGACAAACTCGGTGGCAGGGTGGGTGAACGACGGTATCGGCCGACCCGCGCCGTCGACTGGCGTACTTTGAACCAGGGAACCGACCCAACCGGTCGCGACCAATCCATTCATCGCCGCCGGCACGCGGGCACTTACTGAACCCCAATCGAACCCGGCGACGATCTGATGGGCTTGGACAAGGGGCGGCAGGTCATCAGCGTCGGCTGGCTCATCTGGGGTGTCGCGTGCCTCGGCATCGACCAACCCCGTCTTGATAGGCCTCACCTCGATGGTGTTCGTCCCAACCACCGGAGCCTCTGGAACCGAAGCTGTTGGCTCAGTCCGGCGGGTGTATAGCCACGGGACGTCCCGGTCGGCGACCCAGCCAAGTTGTGCCAGGAATGCAAGCCTTGCACCGGAAATTGGCTGTCCGTCGTTCACGACCGCAATGTGCCCATGTTCAAGGCGGATGATCCGGTTCATGACATCAAGGTTTGACAAGTCTTCAAAGCCTGCGACAACGAGATCCCACTTCCCTTCGAGCACGGCGTCCAGATCAACAGAATGGACTTGATCTGCGACGCCAAGTA
>SXGS01455775.1_pt1:0-5000 | contig 22668 bp, 20 predicted proteins | sample 3174681 | NCBI WGS metagenome assembly SXGS01 (sample SAMN11356861, study PRJNA531348) | freshwater metagenome | isolation source: freshwater sample F1-80 | place: China: Fuxian Lake, Yuxi | collected 2017-12-25
ATGAAATGATACGTTATAAGTCTAGATAATTAGAATGAAACTCTTTTTAGACTCAAAAATTGGAATTATCTTCGAATTCGAAATAGAAATGAATGGAATAATTAGTTCTAGTTATTAAATAGAAATAATTAGTTCTAGCTATTATACTATAAAAAAAATAATTTATTTCATTTTTAATTTTAATAATGAATAAATTCAATTTTCATTTTTATTTTTTTAGTTATCTTATTCTTATTATGGTTATATAGGATGGTCTAATAAAAGGATAAGAATAAAAATGAAATTAAAGAAAAAAAGATGCAACCCATAGAAATGAAATCCAGATCATAATGAGAGACTCCTTTCTTTTGTTTTCATTCATAAAGACAGAAGCTAAGACGAAAAAAAGAATCGACCCTTCGAGTATTCCACCAAATTGCCTGAGAAAACTGAGAGTAAGAGGGACATATATATGTTATGGAATACCCATCTATATTGAATTGCGAATACAGAAATGATAAAATATTTTCTGATTGGACCAAATAAAAATTAATATGGGTCTCCGATAGAGACGAAAGACGATAAACAAACAAGAAAATAGGTAAAGACCCTTCGATATAAGAATCTGTATCTATATCTACTAAATTCAACGGTTTCGCATAAAAAGAAAGCAAATAAATAAACGAAAGAAAATAAACAAATGAAAGAAGGGGGAAAGGGGGGGAAAGGAGGGAGAAAGGGGAAAGGAGGGGCATCCTAATGAGATCCTAATCTCAAGACACAAAAGGGGATATGGCGAAATTGGTAGACGCTACGGACTTAATTGGATTGAGCCTTGGTATGGAAACCTACTAAGTGATAACTTTCAAATTCAGAGAAACCCTGGAATGAAAAATGGGCAATCCTGAGCCAAATCCTATTATTTTATTATTTTACGAAAATAAACATGAACAAAGGTTCAGCAAGCGAGAATAATAAAAAAAGGAAAGGATAGGTGCAGAGACTCAATGGAAGCTATTCTAACAAATGGGGTTGACTGTTGGTAAAGGAATCCTTATATCGAATATCGAAACTCTAGAAAGGATGCAAGATATACCTATTTTTTTATAGGTATACTAATGAAAAACTATCTCAAAAAAGACGAACCGAACCCGTATTTTTTTTATTTCTATTATATGCAAAATCAATTTATATTTATATGAAAATATGAAAAATAAAAAGAATTGTTGTGAATCGATTCCAAGTTGAAGAAAGAATCGAATAGAATAGTCATTAATCAAATCATTCACTCCATAGTCTGATAAATCTTTTGAAAAACTGATTAATCGGACGAGAATAAAGATAGAGTCCCGTTCTACATGTCAATATCAATACCGACAACAATGAAATTTATAGTAAGAGGAAAATCCGTCGACTTTAAAAATCGTGAGGGTTCAAGTCCCTCTATCCCCAACCCCAAAAAGCCCGTTTGCTGTCTATTTATTTTATCCTACCCTTTTTGTTAGTGGTTCAAAGTTCCTTATGTTTCTCATTCATCCTATTCTTTGCCGTTTTACAAGCGTATCCTAGCATAGCAGAATTTTGTTCTCTTATCACAAGTCTTGTGATAGAGTGTGATATATTGTGATATATATGATATACGTAGAAATCTCTTGAGCAAGGAATACCTATTTGATTTGAATGATTCATAATACATATGATTACTCATATGGAAATTTACAAAGTCTTCCTTTTGAAGATCCAAGAAATTCCTGTTCGAGACCTTTAATTTAATACTTTTTCGTTTTTTTTTTTGTTTTCATTTTAAATTGACATAGACCCAAGTCATCTAGTATTATGAGGATAATGCGTCGGTAATGGTCGGGATAGCTCAGTTGGTAGAGCAGAGGACTGAAAATCCTCGTGTCACCAGTTCAAATCTGGTTCCTGGCATATGATTAATTTGTATGAGTATCTACTCTACAAATTAATTGATATGGATCGACATAATACATACTTATCTAGCTAGGTATCTGAGAGTAAACCCTCTCTTTATTTATTTTATTTTGTATTTTTTTCTCTTTTTAAAATGAGCAAAGAGTCTATTCTAATGTGTCTATTATAATGTAGTAAAAGACAAAATTTGCTTATCTTTCCTCTTCTTTTTTATTTGTTCACACTGCGGCTTCTCACATTCAAAAAGAATGGTAATACTTCATACATATTTAATTAAAAGATTAAAATAGTTGGTTGAAAGGCCCAACAAAAAGACGGGTCTAGAGGAGTTCAAGGATAGAAATAACCAAGACTCATCTCAGCTACAGTACAAATAGAAGCCGATCCCCTTTCATTTATTTCTTTGTATTCTCTTTCATATTCCATTTCTTCATTCCCTTCTATGCGACTCTCTAGAGTTCATCTAAGTGATGTGCGCGATACAAAGTTCACGGTACAGAACCCTTGTTGTTCATCCTATTGTCTCGGCTCGTCCGAAATAAAATAAATAAAAAAGTCTCTTCAAAAATCGAGAATCTCAATGATGTATTGTCTTTTATTTCTTTTTATTTATTAGCCTATCCATAAGAATACGAATGAAACCTCAATTCCTCTGTTTGAGCTAGAAGAAAATGTACAAATATTCCTTGAATATTCGAAGTTGTAATTAGTTTCTTATCATTCAATGAGCGTCTTGTATTTCATAAAAATTGGGGGCAATGTAATCCTTACGTAAAGGCCACCCTATCCAACTTTCGGGCATTAAGATACGTTTCAGCCGTGGATGATTTTCATAAGAGATTCCCAACATGTCATAAGATTCTCGTTCTTGAAAATCCGAACTTTTCCAAACCCAGAAAACAGACGGAATTCTAGGGTTACTCCTTGGAGCAAATACTTTTATACATACCTCTTCCGGTTGATCTACACCATACTCTATTCTCGTAAGATGATACACACTGGCTAACAGTCCGCCTGGTGCTACATCATAGGCACATTGGGAACGTAGATAATTGTAACCATATACATATAAAATAACAGCAATGGAATGCCAATCCTCAGGCTTTATTTGTAAAGTCTCTATTCCTTGGTAATCGAAGCCCAAAGATCTATGAACTAGCCCGTGTTTGACTAGCCAAACAGACAAACGACCCTGCATCTTTTTATCTCTCCCGCACTTTTCTTTTTTATTTGTCATTTTTCTAAGATAAATATTTCGCATTTATGATGAAATCGAATTTATGAAGATTAATTCGTTGTCTGTTTCTGTAAAAAAAAAATCCTACCTAATTCACTAATTCGTGGGAAGATAGTGAACCCTTGTAGTTGAAAAATGTTTCAGGAGGAATCTCTGAAGTAGATGGTGGTTGATAGAGCAATCCTTGATTATAATTTCCAGTACGAGTACTACGTACAAGACAAAACTTGTGATTGGTAGTAAAACACCGATCCCCCTGTTGAGATCTAATTCGATCTTCATAGATTTCGCGAGATATTTTCTTACGAAGTTTTGTTATAGCATCTATAACTGCCTCGGGTTTAGGGGGACAGCCCGGCAAATAGACATCCACGGGAATTAGCTTATCGACCCCCCGAACAGTACTATAAGAATCAGTACTGAACATCCCTCCTGTAATTGTACACGCGCCCATAGCAATAACATATTTAGGTTCGGGCATTTGTTCATATAATCTCACTAAAGAGGGCGCCATTTTCATTGTTACTGTTCCAGCTGTTAAAATTAGGTCTGCCTGTCTAGGACTCGATCTTGGTACCAGCCCATAACGATCAAAGTCGAAGCGTGAGCCTATTAATGAAGCAAATTCAATAAAGCAACAACTGGTACCATAAAGAAGCGGCCATAAACTGGAGAGTCTTGACCAATTTGAAAGATCATTTAATGTAGTTGAAATAACTGAATTTTGGGTTGTTCGATCAAGTAAGGGAAATTCGATGGAATTCATACTCAATGTTATTATTATTTTGACTTTTTTCTTTCTTTTTATTATCTGAATATTCAGGAACTAAGACCATTCCAATGCTCCTTTTCGCCATGCATAAACTGAACCAACAATTAGGATAAGCACGAAAATGAAAGCTTCTATGAATACGGGTACCCCCAATACATCGAAACTCATTGCCCATGGATAAAGAAAAACCGTTTCAACATCAAAAACAACAAAAACTAGAGCAAACATATAATAACGGATTCGAAATTGTAACCAAGCATCGCCCATTGGTTCTATACCCGATTCATAACTAGAAAGTTTTTCTGGACCCTTTCTAATCGGGGCTAAAACTCCAGAAATTAGAAATGCCAAAATAGGAATAGCACTTGATATTATTAGAAATGCCCAGAAAATATCATATTCGTAAAGCAGAAACATAGACGAACTCCTATGAATGTGAAAAATAGATCGGATTAGTCGCTTCGACCTGGAATTCATTGTCAAGTCATCCGCAACTGTTTGTTTAGTCAAAACAACAATTCAGTTTGATCGAATCGTCTAGTTTCGTTTGTTTGCTGTGTTTCCATGTTGCGTTTTAAGATTTATTGATTGGAATTAATCCTATTTTATTTACATTCCACTTATTTCGATTTCATTTCGATATAGTACTAATTTGTATAGTACTAGTATAAATATATATTTATATTTATACTATATATAGTATAATACTATACAAATCCAAAACAAGTAATACTTTTTCGTTTTCACTTCATTTCGGATTTTTCTAAATAAAAGGAATTCTAATATCTAACTAATATCTAATATTTATTAGAATTTTAGAAATAAAAAAAACTTTTTATTCGAAATTCTATTTATTCTAAATAGAAATTCGAAATTATAGATTTCGAATAAATAGAAATTTTTTATTTTATATCTATTTATATAGAATCAATCTAAAATCAATCTACCCGCGAGGATTAATTAAGAAAATGGGGTTTTGTTTATTTTATTCTTATCCAAGAATAAAAAAAGAGCGATTGGATCCGTTGAAATGCGCTTTTGTTTTCAGGGTTATACTCTGAGTGATCTCCCTGTGAG
>SXGS01455775.1_pt1:10000-22668 | contig 22668 bp, 20 predicted proteins | sample 3174681 | NCBI WGS metagenome assembly SXGS01 (sample SAMN11356861, study PRJNA531348) | freshwater metagenome | isolation source: freshwater sample F1-80 | place: China: Fuxian Lake, Yuxi | collected 2017-12-25
TATAAATCACAGGCTGAAACAGGTGAAATCAAAGGGCATTACTTGAATGCTACTGCAGGTACATGTGAAGAAATGATCAAAAGGGCCGTGTGTGCTAGAGAATTGGGAGTTCCTATCGTAATGCACGACTACTTAACAGGTGGGTTCACTGCAAATACTAGCTTGGCTCATTATTGCCGAGATAATGGTCTACTTCTTCACATCCATCGCGCAATGCACGCAGTTATTGATAGACAGAAGAATCATGGTATGCACTTTCGTGTACTAGCTAAAGCTTTACGTATGTCTGGTGGAGATCATATTCACGCTGGTACAGTAGTAGGTAAACTTGAAGGAGAAAGGGACATAACTTTGGGCTTTGTTGATTTACTACGTGATGATTTTATTGAAAAAGATCGAAGCCGTGGTATTTATTTCACTCAAGATTGGGTTTCTATGCCAGGTGTTCTGCCCGTAGCTTCGGGGGGTATTCACGTTTGGCATATGCCTGCTTTGACCGAGATCTTTGGAGATGATTCCGTACTACAATTCGGTGGAGGAACTTTAGGACACCCTTGGGGAAATGCACCGGGTGCCGTAGCTAATCGAGTAGCTTTAGAAGCATGTGTACAAGCTCGTAATGAGGGACGTGACCTTGCCCGCGAGGGTAATGAAATTATCCGCGAGGCTAGCAAATGGAGTCCTGAACTAGCTGCTGCTTGTGAAGTATGGAAGGCGATCAAATTTGAATTCGACGCAGTGGATAAATTAGATAAACCAGCTTGATAAATCAAATTTGAATTCGAAGCAATGGATACTTTGTAATCCAGTAATTACTGTCGGTTTGTTGAATTGCAATTAAACTCGGCCCAATCTTTTACTAAAAGGATTGAGCCGATTCTATTGTCTATATTTTTGATAGATATATTTTTATCTAGATATACAAGATTTTAAATACAAAAATAAAAGACTAAACACAACTCAAATTTTCTCCTGGGTCCATAATTAATCCTATGTATGGATCCTTAGGATTGGTGTATTCTTTTCTATCCTATATACCACGGTTTCGGATCATGGATCGAGCCAAGCATCACAACTTCTTCTACCCATCCTGTATGTTGTCCTTTTGGCTCCGTGTTGGAATAGAAACTTATTGTATTGTATTAGTAGACGAGATTTTACGAAAAAGGTTCTTGATAGGAGAAAAATTTCTTTTTTCCATTTTTTCAGTGCGGATTTTACACAACATGGGGAAATCACTATTTCTAATTGAAAATTGATATTTCTAATTCAAAAGAAAAAAGAGCTCTATCATATATAATGAACTGCTACTCCAGGTTCTCACAAAAGGGAATCGTTTCTTTCAATATTCACTCATTGTTCGTTAATAACCCTAGTGATTGTATCTAGTATGCGTATTCTGATAGGAAATAAAATATTCAATTGATTTTTCATCGAATGACTATTCATCTACTGTACTTTCATGGAAATAGAGGCAAGAAAGCTCTATGGAAAAATCATGGTTCAATTTGATCTTGTCTAAGGGAGAATTAGAATACAGATGTGGGCTAAGTAAATCAATGGATAGCCACTTTGGTCCTGTTGAAAATACTACTGTAAACGAAGACCCGAGTAGAAATGATACGGATAAAAACATTCATGATTGTAGTGACAGCTCTAGTTATTACAGTAAGGTTGATCATTTAGTTGACGTCAAAGACATTCGGAATTTCATTTCTGATGACACCTTTTTAATTAGGGATAGTAATCAGGACCGTTATTCCATATATTTTGATAGTGAAAATCAAATTTTTGAGCTTAACAATGATCATTCTTTTTTGAGTGAACTAGAAAGTTTTTTTTATAGTTATCATAATTCTAGTTATATGAATAATGGATCGAAAAATGATGAGTCCCACTATCATTTTAACTTGGATGATAATGATACTAACTATGGTTGGAATAATCACATTAATAGTTGTATTGACTCTTATCTTCGTTCTCAAATCTGTATTGATAGTTCCATTTTAAGTGGTAGTGACAATTCCAATGATAATTATATTTATAATTACATTTGCGGCGAAGGTGGAAATAGTAGTGAAGGCAAGAATTTCGATATAATAACTCGTGAAAATGGTAATGATTTAACTCTAAAAGAAAGTTCTAATGATCTCGATCTATACAAGGATTTGTGGGTTCAATGCGAATGCGAAAATTGTTATGGAGTAAATTATAAGAAATCGCTTAATTCAAAAATGAATATTTGTGAACAATGTGGATATCATTTGAAAATGAGGAGTTCAGATAGAATCGAACTTTCGATTGATCCAGGCACTTGGGGTCCTATGGATGAAGACATGATCTCTCTGGATCCCATTGAATTTCAGTCTGAAGAAGAGCTTTATAAAGATCGTATTGACTTTTATCAAAGAAAGACAGGATTAACTGAGGCTATTCAAACAGGCACGGGTCAACTAAACGGTATTCCTATAGCAATCGGGGTTATGGATTTTCAGTTTATGGGGGGGAGTATGGGATCCGTAGTAGGCGAGAAAATCACCCGTTTGATCGAATATGCTACCAATAATTTTTTACCTCTTATTCTAGTGTGTGCTTCCGGAGGAGCACGCATGCAAGAAGGAAGTTTGAGCTTGATGCAAATGGCTAAAATATCTTCCGCTTTATATGATTATCAATCAAATAAAAAGTTATTTTATGTATCAATTCTTACATCTCCTACCACTGGTGGAGTGACCGCGAGTTTTGGTATGTTGGGGGATATCATTATTGCTGAACCCAATGCCTATATTGCATTTGCGGGTAAAAGAGTAATTGAGCAAACATTGAATAAAACAATACCGGAAGGTTCACAGGCGGCTGAATATTTATTCCATAAGGGTTTATTCGATCCAATCGTACCACGTAATCCTTTAAAAGGTGTTCTGAGTGAGTTAGTTCAGCTCCACGGTTTTTTTCCTTTGAATCAAAATTCAATCAAGTAGAGTCTTAAGTGAAATTTTTTTATTTGTAGTGAAAAGGTAGTTAGTTAGTTTATCAGAATCAAAGTCAAAGCCCATTACGCGGGCTTTGACTTTGTGACAAAAAAAGGAATTGTCGAAAAACAAATTATGTGGATAATTATTATTATCATTATCCGATATTACTAATGAGTAAACCTCTAGCAACAAGATAAAAAGCGAATTTTTCCTTCTGTGAAATGAAATTCGAATTTGGAGAGACAAATAAAACGAATTTTATCTTCCTCTATTGCGTATGTATATATAATTTAAATAGAGAAAAAATAGAATAGAAATATAGAGTTTTGCATCTTTCTATATCTCCCGAAAATTCTATTTTTACTAATAATCCCTGTTCTTGGATCGGATTCTAACGAATCGAATCTTTCGACAATTTGTAATAAACTCTTTCTTTAGTAAATTCAAAAATTCAAATTAGAAGACAAAAACAATAGAATAATAAGAAAAGTAAGAATAAAGTAAGATAATAAAGAAAGTGGATTATCTTATCATATACACCTATTTTATTTGATTTAAAAAGATGGGCAAGTCCTTTTATTTAATTCTACATTCCTTGCACTTATTAGATATCTATTAGATATATAGACTCGCTTAGATATACTTAGTATTTAGATATAATTAGTATAATATACGAATTATAATATAATCGTTATAAGATATATTTCTAACTAAACAATATAACAATAACAGGTACAAATATTAAATTGAGGTACCCATTTTATGACAACTTTCAGCAGTTTTCCCTCTATTTTTGTGCCTTTAGTAGGCCTAGTATTTCCGGCAATTGCAATGGCTTCTTTATCTTTGTATGTTCAAAAAACTAAGATTTTTTAGATTCGATGGGACCAAGACCAAATCTTATCTATTTTTTTTTCAAGACTTAGATGTCATGGATACCTATTTAGTATAATATTGTAGAACATCCGGCTTACCCGAACCGAACATAAATGAAAAAGCCCCTCTTATGCATACGTAAACATGGTATAGGGTTAAATGAATTATAGCAAGTGGATCGGTACCGAACGGATGTATGAAATTAAAGTCTATATATCTAGTAGATCCGTATAGGCGATCATATAAAGGGGATGATTTTAGATCGAAGCAATTTGATGAATTCCTTCTAAAAGTTCATATCAAAATAGTCCTAGTTGATGAGAGTTACTTCGGAAACAAAAAAAGTAAAGTCGAATTTTTTTGGTTATTCTCTCAATTCGAATAAAATGCAACTGGATCTAGTATGTATGAGTTGGCGATCAGAATCTATATGGATAGAATTTATAGTGGGATCTCGAAAAACAAGCAATTTCTGCTGGGCCTTTATCCTTTTTTTTGGTTCATTAGGGTTTTTATTAGTTGGAACTTCTAGTTATCTTGGTAGGAATTTGATATCTTTATTTCCGTCTCAGCAAATAGTTTTTTTTCCACAAGGAATCGTGATGTCTTTCTATGGGATCGCAGGCCTCTTTATTAGTTCCTATTTGTGGTGCACAATTTTTTGGAATGTAGGCAGTGGTTATGATCGATTCGATAGAAAGGAGGGAATAGTATGTATTTTTCGTTGGGGTTTTCCTGGAAAAAATCGTCGCATCTTTCTACGATTCCTTATGAAAGATATTCAGTCCATCAGAATAGAAGTTAAAGAGGGTATTTATGCTCGTCGTGTCCTTTATATGGAAATCAGAGGCCAGGGGGCCGTTCCCTTGACTCGTACTGATGAGAATTTGACTCCGCGCGAAATTGAACAAAAAGCTGCTGAATTGGCCTATTTTTTGCGTGTACCGATTGAAGTCTTTTGAAATGAATTGCAGAATAAAAGCTTTCTCGCCGGGAGGAAAAAGCTCAATCCAAGAATCCTCTTTTTTCTATAGCAGAACTAAACTGAAGTTTCTTCAGAATGCCCATTCAAACCAAAGCGGACGTATACGGAAGAGTCATAACATAAAAAAACAGTTTTTTTTGTCCACAAAAATCGTTTTTTATGCGTCTGTAAATGTAAAACCGCTCAACTTAATTCAGTAACAAAATAAGCAAGAAATCGAAATACTGGATTCATCTCATATATCAAAGTATTTCGAAATAAAGACTTTCGCTTTTTATTTGCAATATTTGGAGTTGATACGTGAGATACAGATAGATCATATCTTGTAAATTTGCTCTACTTTTCTTTTCTCAATCGGCCCCTCCCCTTTTATCCTTTCTTTTGTGCTCCTTAAGAACTAAAGAACTAAACAAGTGGATTTCTTTCTTATAACATAATGATAAACGTAATGATACCTTTTCTGTCTTTTTTTGTCACTCATTTTTGATCAGCATAATATTTTTCCTAATTTTTTTTTTTCAATTATTGCTGGACTCTAGACTATATATAGTTTAGATAACTCGCGCAAATTTTCGACATATTTGATTGCGATCTTGATATAGACAGGGCGCTCCTTCGTCTCAAAATCTGAATAGAACAATCTTTATTATTTGAAGCGGTTCTTTCGGGCAGTTATCAAAAGAGGGCAATTGCTTCGAATTTGATCAATTGAGATATCTGGAAACAATAACAATATCAATATAACAATAATATATATATTTCATTCGAATTCAAAGTGGATTCTTATTTTCTATATTCTGTATTCTTTTTAGATTCAATTAGATTCAAGGGCTAAGCACTGAATCAAAAAAAAAACAGAGAATAGATTCATGGGCCCCTACTTTATAATATAATGAAAGGCATGCTTGATAGAAAGATTAGATCACATAAAGTCAACGAATGAGGTGGGTTCATTAACAACTCACAGATGAAAAAATGGCAAAAAAGAAAGCATTCACTCCCCTTCTATATCTTGCATCTATAGTATTTTTGCCCTGGTGGATCTCTCTCTCATTTAATAAAAGTCTGAAATCTTGGATTACTAATTGGTGGGATACTAGGCAATCCGAAACTTTTTTGAATGATATTCAAGAAAATAGTATTCTAGAACAATTCATAGAAGTAGAGGAACTCTTCCTGTTGGACGAAATGATAAAAGAATACCCGGAAACACATCTACAAAAGCTTCGTATAGGAATCCAAAAAGAAACGATCCAATTGATCAAGCTGCACAATGAGGATCATATCCATACGATTTTGCACTTCTCGACCAATCTAATCTGTTTCGTTATTCTAAGTGGTTATTCTATTTTGGGGAATGAAGAACTTCTTATTCTTAACTCTTGGGTTCAAGAATTCCTATATAATTTAAGCGACACAATAAAAGCTTTTTCTATTCTTTTATTAACAGATTTATGTATAGGATTTCATTCGCCCCACGGTTGGGAACTAATGATTGGCTCTATATACAAAGATTTTGGATTTGCTCATAATGATCAAATTATATCTGGTCTTGTTTCTACCTTTCCAGTCATTCTAGATACAATTTTTAAATATTGGATCTTTCGTTATTTAAATCGTGTATCTCCGTCACTTGTAGTTATTTATCATTCAATGAATGACTGAAAAATGATTCACGGATTCAATTATAATCTTTCTTACTTTCGAGATAAGCAAAGCATGCAAAGTCGTACTTACTTTACTCTTTCTACCCATCAGGAGAATACAATTTCTCCTCTGTTTCAGTCATTTTTTTTTTCAGTTTTCAGTAAAAGTAAATAGCAGAATCGTGGCTAGGGAACTATACTAGTGACCTACCTAATTTTATTGTAGAAATTTTCGGGATCAATGATTGGACCATGCAAACTAGAAATACTTTTTCTTGGATAAAGGAGGAGATTACTCGATCCATTTCCGTATCGCTCATGATCTATATAATAACCGGGGCTTCCATTTCAAATGCATATCCCATTTTTGCGCAGCAGGGGTATGAAAATCCACGAGAAGCAACTGGGCGTATTGTATGTGCCAATTGCCATTTAGCGAATAAACCCGTGGATATTGAGGTTCCACAAGCGGTACTTCCTGATACTGTATTTGAAGCGGTTGTTAGAATTCCTTATGATATGCAACTGAAACAAGTTCTTGCTAATGGTAAGAAAGGGGCTTTGAATGTGGGTGCTGTTCTTATTTTACCAGAGGGGTTTGAGTTAGCCCCGCCTGATCGTATTTCGCCCGAGATGAAAGAAAAGATAGGCAATCTGTCTTTTCAGAACTACCGCCCCACTAAGAAAAATATTCTTGTGATAGGTCCTGTTCCTGGTAAAAAATATAGTGAAATCACCTTTCCTATTCTTTCCCCAGACCCTGCTAGTAATAAGGATGTTCATTTCTTAAAATATCCCATATATGTAGGCGGCAACAGGGGAAGGGGCCAGATTTATCCCGACGGGAACAAAAGTAACAATACTGTTTATAATGCTACGGCAGCAGGTATAGTAAGCAAAATCATACGAAAAGAAAAAGGGGGGTACGAAATAACCATAACGGATGCCTTGGATGGACATCAAGTGGTTGATATTATCCCCCCAGGACCAGAACTTCTTGTTTCAGAGGGTGAATCTATCAAACTCGATCAACCATTAACAATTAATCCTAATGTGGGTGGATTTGGTCAGGGGGATGCAGAAATAGTACTTCAAGACCCACTACGCGTCCAAGGTCTTTTGTTCTTCTTGGCATCTATTGTTTTTGCACAAATCTTTTTGGTTCTTAAAAAGAAACAGTTTGAGAAGGTTCAAGTGTCCGAAATGAATTTCTAGATCTGTGGATTTATCAACATCAAATTTGTAAAAAAGAACAAATTCGTCCTGGCAATTAGGTTAGGTATAATGAAAAAAAGGATGAAAAGTCTTTTGCTTGTTTCTATTCTTTCTCTAGGAATTGCTTTTACCGCATTCAAAACAAAATATGTATATTGTGAAGAAGACTATTTGTCTTTACCTCTTTTTTTTTTCTTTTTTCAATCTAAATTGGACTAAATTGGGGGGGGTAATTATATTCCTATTGTCAGTGTCAGATTAAAATGTTACAGAATAGTTTTGTTTTCTAAATTCAATTTGAGTAGATACTAAACATAAGATAAGTAAGTGGAGAATAGAAAGGAAGGATAAATGAGGGGAACAAATAATTACAGGGAGTATTCTTCGTCTTTCTAGCCTTCGACACAAGAAAAGGGTGTGTAAAATTCCTTTTCTTGTGTCGAAATAATAACAATTACGGGACCCGTTCGTCAAAGATTTCTATTCTTAGTTTCGATTTTTCCAGATTTTTCAGAACCCTTTATTTTTTCGATTTACTTATAATAGAATAAGTAATAAGGATAATATAATAAGTATAAAATAAGTCGAAATAAGTATAATATACTAAGTAATGGACAACCAAAAAAAAGAGAAGGAATCCTTACCGATTTTTTTTGATAAAATAGAATCAAGGCGATAAACTTATAAAATAATTTCAAACTTTGATGAAATACTAAAATAAATCGAGTAAGGTTAGACTAGTCTAGAAAAGGTTTGATTGATATCTGGTCGACAGAAAAAAAAAAAGAAATATTAAATATATATTGTGTCATCCAATTGAGTGATTCCTTTTTTTCTTCTAACCTTGAAAGTATCGATAGATACTATCGAAGAGCAGATGCTATGAATCAATTAATTGAAATTGAGTTCATTTTTCAAAAAAATCATCGGAAAAAGTGATCTATTTGTTGTCATTTATACGACCAAAATATAATGATCATGATCATTAAGAATTCAACGGGACCCTTCCTCGCGAATCAGACAAAGAAAGAGGAGGCGGGCCCCGTTGAGTTCTTACACTTTCATGCCTATAACTTAGTTCGTCCCATTATCCATTATTCCATATTACAGGGACGAACCCAATCCAGAATATGAACCATAAAAGAAAATACCTATTAAACCGATCACAGGAATACCAGTTACCGTACCTATTATCCAAAGAGGAATCCTTCCAGTAGTATCGGCCATTTATCCCGCTTCCCTCCGCATTTCATCAAGTGGTCATGCTAAAGACATAAACAGTCATAGATAATTATGAGATACAATCCTTCCGAATGGGATAAGAGAATTCCTACCATTATTTAGTATTCTACTACTCTTTTTTTTTCTTAATTGAAGAAATAATTGGAAAATAAAACAGCAAGTACAAAAATGAGTAATAACCCCCAGTAGAGACTGGTACGATTCAATTCAACATTTTGTTCGTTCGGGTTTGATTGTGTCATAGCTCTATAATTAATTCGAATTAGGTTTATCGTTGGATGAACTGCATTGCTGATATTGACCCCAAAAAAGAAACGGTAGGTACAGCTAGTCCGTGAACAGCCAACCATCGCACTGTAAAAATTGGATAGGTTCGATCTATGGTCATTGGGTCCTCCTAAAAAGATCTACTAAATTCATCGAGTTGTTCCAAAGAATCAAAACGGCCAGTTATTAATGGAATTCCTTGTCGGCTCTCTGTAAAATACTCGTTTGGACGAGGGCTTCCAAACACATCATAAGCTAAACCTGTGCTGACGAATAACCAACCCGCGATGAATAGGGAAGGTATAGTAATACTATGAATGACCCAGTATCGAATACTGGTAATAATATCAGCAAAAGAACGTTCTCCTGTGCTTCCAGACATGCCGAGCTCCACATATTCTTGTAGGGGATCGATTCCGTAAAAGATGGGATCAGTAAATGGGAATTCACCGAAACTCAATCTTTGTGAGATCGTCAATATTGTACCAAAGGTATTTTTAGAGTATACCGAATCAGTATAGCTATCCTTCTTCTGACACAGCAACGCAATTTCAAACAGTATATCGACGTGAAGTGCTAGATAATTTCTTTCTTCTTCTTGCTTGTCGATGTATAACCAGGTATCATGCAATAGAAAATTCCTCAAATTCCTGGAGGTATTGGCTTGGGCCTAGAAACGGCAGATCAGGTAACCCGTGAATCCAACGAGTTGGTTTATAATAATTCATGAAGGAAATTATCATATTTCCGCAAGTCAATTAGATGCGAAATATAAAAATTGACTTTTTTTCGTAGTTGCACAAGAGGTTTTGTTTTTTGTTGGAAGCCCTCTTTTTTTTTTATTTTAAGGAATTGCTTAGTCGTCTAGTAACAAGTAAGAGTAGTCGATAGTATTAGATATAGATAAAAAAAAAAGAGCAAGGAATAAAAAAAAATTCTACTAATCAATATTTGTGAGGCGGCCCTTCTTGTATTCTTGTATTAGATCCAAAGGTTTTTTCTTGACCTAACTACAAAGATGATGAATCGATTTCTTTTTCTTTTCTACTCTTGTCCTGCCGCTCTATTTTTGTGAATACCGTTTATAATGATTGATGAAGCAAAAAATTTCAATTGAACTTATTATTTCAATTGGTATTTTTGCTTATCCCCCTCTCGTTTAAAAATTGAAACTTAGGTAAGTGCTTTATAAACATATGTATAAAAAAACATATTTCATTTAGCTCCTTCATGCCTACTATAACTAGTTATTTCGGTTTTTTACTAGCGGCTTTAACTATAACCTCAGCTTTATTTATTGGTCTGAGTAAGATACGACTTATTTGAAAATTAATTCAATGAACGAACAATTCATAAAAACAAAGCTTTCTGTCCTATTCCATATATTCTATAGCTCCTTACCGTGTTAATTATCAATTATTAGGTATTGATATTCATGGGCAATAGAAATTAATATTTAGGGATAGATATTACCTTTCTTTTTCTCCTTTCAAATAAATTGAAATGATTGAAGTTTTTCTATTTGGAATCGTCTTAGGTCTAATTCCTATTACTTTGGCTGGATTATTCGTAACCGCATATTTACAATACAGACGTGGTGATCAGTTGGACCTTTGATTAATTAACATACCTTTTTTGGATTAATTAACATACCTTTTTTTGACTGACCCCTTTAATTCTTAAATTTTTGAATTTCAATTTATTTAATAATTTGAATTTGATAATTTAATCCAAGGAGGTCAAATTCGAATTGCTGTTCAATTTTTTTTTCAGTTCGGTGTAATTTTCGACCTAACAAGAGCGGAATCACGCTCTGTAGGATTTGAACCTACGACATTGGGTTTTGGAGACCCACGTTCTACCGAACTGAACTAAGAGCGCTTTCTTATCATAATAAATAAGACTGTAAAAAAGAGGATTCTTTTATTTTATAACCCCAATACATCGCGCACAACTATACTATCATATATCATATATAATATGAGAAAATGATAGATTATGTATGCTTAATTTTAATCAATCTAAAACGACTCCCTCGTTACTGCTCAAAGGAGAAGTAATAGGTAGGGATGACAGGATTTGAACCTGTGACATTTTGTACCCAAAACAAACGCGCTACCAAGCTGCGCTACATCCCTTTCAATTGGCCTACAATGTCATTGTAGAGAATCCCTGTCTTGTTTTCCACACCCTTATTTCATCTATTGATATACAAAACGGATCTTTCCATTTCCTCTTTTTGGTCTCATATCATATAATAACCATATAATGAATAATAAATGAATATTTTTAGCGGGAATTCTCAGGCGGAAAGGGACCTATTTTGTTTTGCTGTTTTAAGAAAGGGAAAATCTTATCTATCGAATCATTGTACATTTAAATTTGAATTTTGAATTAGGAATTCCGGGTACAAATAGACAAATCCAAGTGGTCTTTAACCACACATACATGCGATTATATATGTATTACCATAATGTAATACGATAAAGAAGGAGGATTTTAAATGCGAGATCTAAAAACATATCTTTCCGTAGCACCGGTACTAAGTACTCTCTGGTTCGGTTCTTTAGCGGGTTTATTAATAGAGATCAATCGTTTCTTCCCGGATGCGTTAACATTCCCTTTTTTTTAATTCTAGTTATTGCCGCGGGACGGGGCGAAAAAGATTAGATCGAGATACAATCAAATATCTGTGACTACTCTCTCGCCCCCCCTTTTTTTAGTTTTTTTTTCGAATTAGATAAGAATTAGATAAAATAAATAAGGAAGGTAGAACGAAAAAAGTAGATTCAACCTCACCGAAACTCGGGTTCAAGCTCCAATTAAATTACTAGTAGAGCGAAAAGAGAAATGTGGCTGGAACAACAGTATCCTACAAGATACTTAAAGAAAATACCGTACGGTGGTTTGATTCTAAATAGAGTTCGAAATCGTTGTATTACTTATTCTTATTATTTACTATTACTCTAAATCTATATTGATTTACTATATTGATTGCAACAAAATCTTTCAAGATTTGGTTTTGAGTTAGCAACTTTTATTTCTTTTTTTTTTTCATTCCTTTCTTCTTCGCTTTTGATCGGAAAATAGAAAAGTTGGGTGAATTAAAAACTCAAAGGAGGTTCATGGCCAAGAGTAAAGATGTCCGAGTAACGATTATTTTGGAATGTACCAGTTGTGTTCGAAACGGCGTTAATAAGGAATCAACGGGTATTTCCAGGTATATTACTCAAAAAAATCGACACAATACGCCCAGTCGATTGGAATTGAAGAAATTCTGTCCCTATTGTTACAAACATACAATTCACGGGGAGATAAAGAAATAAATCGAATCAAGTGCTCGTATGTCACCACTTACCGAGAATATGAAAATATGACATTAGGTATATAATATATTAAGTATAAGTATATAATTAGTTATATATAACGCATATTTTCTTTCTATATTATTAATATTATTTC
>SXGS01512243.1_pt1 | contig 22643 bp, 18 predicted proteins | sample 3174681 | NCBI WGS metagenome assembly SXGS01 (sample SAMN11356861, study PRJNA531348) | freshwater metagenome | isolation source: freshwater sample F1-80 | place: China: Fuxian Lake, Yuxi | collected 2017-12-25
AACCTCTCCACGGCCCTGGCGATGACCCGCCTGCGCCGACCCGTCCTCCGCAGTAGCCTGCTACGGAGGGAGGAGGCTTCGGTGGGCAGGTCGGTCGCCAAAAACCAGTGCGCTCCCGGTAGCGCTCTTCATAAACCCTCTCGAACTTGGGATAGAATCGCTTGAACAGTTTATAAAACGGCGTCTCCTGCGGCTGCCGGAGACGATAAAATTCGACCCCCTCCTTTGCCTCACACACCATAACCCACCTCCCTGAGGAGGCAGGTTATCCTCGATCACAAACCGTGCGAGCCCCAAATAGCCATCGCTGGGTCTCCTCTGGAGGAAGTCAGCAGATGAAAATGTTCTGGGGCCTCGGTGTTCAGCGGCGGTAATAATCACGAGGGTTCGATTCCCTTCACCCGCTCCTTTATTAATCAACGACTTACGAAGCAGTGCAAGTAAAGTGCAAGTGTTTCAAGGGGTCGGAAGGCCTTGAAAATAGTTCGCTCGCATCCTTCTTCCGGTGTCTTCAACCGGCTTTTCCTCAAAAGTTCGGGCCTGGATTTTGACGTTCGTTCGATTCCATCGCGGATTTCCAATGCTACCGATGGGTTTGCCACTTTGATGAACCAGCCTCCGCCTGCGACCATAACTCACCGTGCCTCTTTGTTTGAACTCCAGTTGGATCAATCGGCAGACATCCTGAAAGAACCAGTAGGACGGCCCCCGGCTTTATTCGCCCGCCCAACTCCTTTGACAAGCATCGAACCGGACTCCCGCCATTCTCGAACTGTTCCGCACGATTATGGATCGCGATTTCGATCAAAATCCCGCACCTGGGTTTCCAATCTATCCCTGAGTAACAAACCCAAAATCGAGTTGTCAAATCCAACCTACGCATTCCCTTTCGACTGACGCCACCAGTCGGCGAGCGCATGTGACTTTTGGGGAAAGTAGCGCGACCGGATTTCGATCAGCCGAATGGTGTTGCGCAGGAATTCTGCATCAACACTGCCAGCCTCCGCCCATTGTTTGACGATTTCCGGCGTGCTCCAGAGATGAATTTCTGGAAATGTTCGGCGCGCGTGATTCGCGGCTTGCTTATCGTCAATCGCCAGATCCAGGTGGCGGTGCGCCGCAATGGCGATGCTCATCGCTTCGCCGTCATCCACGACGATGGATTGCTCGACATAAAAGGTCTCCTCCTCCTCCCCGGACAGTTCTAGCACTTGCAGGAGACCGGAGCCGATGTGAGGTGTGATGTCCACATCCACCATCTCGCCGTTCTGGCTATCGCGCAGCTTCTTGGCCTCATCACGCACAGCGGGGCAGATGGCGAATTGCCAGCCGGTGGCTGCCGCAATGCTGGCGAGGCAATCGGTGGCCAGCAGATTCAGCAGCACGGAGCTGTCGCTCAGGAGAATCTTCATCGGGTGGCTTACGCCGGGACCATTTCCGCGACGTCCATTTCGACCGGTTCAAACTCATCGTCCGCACCGGTTCCCGCATCGTCAGTCATCATGCGAAGCGACTCTAACTCAAGCCGCGCCGAGACCCGGTCGGTGCGCAACTTCCGCGCAAGCTGCCCTTCCGTGAGCTTTTCCTTCAATTCATAAGCGCTGAGTGCAAGCTGCCGGTAACGCAGCGGCAACATTGACTGGCGTTGGCCGCCAGCGAGGCCAAGAGCGGAACGGGCCTGCTCGGGTTTGAAACCGCGCCTTTCCCGCAGCGTGTTCCAAGTGCCGGAGGGAATACGCTTCAGTTCCTCCAATCGCAAAAACATCGCCTGCGCCGAGACATGGTAGAGATGTGCAAGCGACAATACCGTGCCAATGGTCGGACGCTCTTTGCCGAGCGCCTGCATGGCATCAGAAAGTCGCCGCGAGACGCCTGAGCGCGGCATGAGCAGGTTCTTGGCAAATGAATCAGCGAATCGCTCCGCCACCATCTTGCCCCAGTGGTCGTGCGTGAAGCTCACGTCCGCGAGGTAGCGGGTGGTCAAGAAGTGACCGTATTCATGAGCGAGCGACCAATTGCCCCGCGTCGGCGGGTGGTTGAGGTTGATGGCAATACAAGCGCCGAGTTCATCGTTGCACGCAAACAGCCCACCCACTTTCGGCGGTAGTTTGAGGTAAAAAACGCGGACGCCCACCGATTCCTCAAGCAAGGCGCGGAGGTCGGCTATCGGCCCATCACCGAGTCCAAACCGGGTGCGTTCCTCAACGGCGACTTCCTCCCCGCGCTGCTCCGGTGTGGCACCAGGCACTTCCAGCCCATACATGGGGGGAAACGTGGGACGCATTACCGCCGCGTTGATCTCCTCCAGCTCGACGTAATCGCGGGCAAGGCTTTCCAGTTCCATCGCAGCCGCGACCAATTCGTTCTCCGTCACGTTCTGCTGGCCGGGCGGGAGGCGGAACTGGGGCACGAAGGGCTCTTTGTTCGTCCGTCTGGAAACGAACTCGCTCACGGGACGACCGAACATCTTCGCCATTTCGATGAGTTCGCCAGGCGTCACGCGCCGCTCCCCCTTTTCAATCGCCACGAGCGTCGTCCGCAAGATGCCAAGTTTCATTGCCACAGCCTCCTGCGTGAGATCTCGCGCCTTGCGTGCGTCTTTCAACCGTTCGCCTAGCTGGCGGTGGTCGAGTTTGCTGAGAAGTTCAGAGTTCATTGTGCGTTGGCAATCAAGCGGCGAGTGAAAGTAAATCGGAATGAATTGCGGAGGAAAAAGAACGCCATTCGGCCACATGGCGACGTAGTAGATTAATGACGGCGTTCCGGAGGCCTGGTGAGTCGAGTTCAAGTTCGGTCCGCAGCAGATCAGGCCACTTCGCGTAAAGCGCAGGCCACGGCTCCCTCAAGCGCAGACAAGCGGCAAGTGCCTCCGCCTGCACCGAAAGCTTTGACAGCGACAGCAGTTCAGCTTCGCGCAGCGGACGACGCGGTTGGAAAAGATCGGTGGAATAGCTCTTCGCACCGTCGAGCAGTCCGGCAGCATGGAAAGAAAGTCTGCGGATGAGGCACGAGGGGCAATAGCCACACTGGGAGTTGGAGTGGTTGTAGTTGGGGAAGCGGTCGCACGAGAAGGACCTTTGCAGCAATGGCCCAAAGCTGCGGACGCTCGGTGCCGAAAGCATCTGGGCTTTGGTCGAGAGGGTAAACGGATTTGCGATGACGAAAGGCTGCGAGAATACAGCGCTCACGAGTGTTGCCATGCGGCGAAGGAAGACGGGATGCGTGCCATGGCTGTTCTGACTGCCGAATTGAGCCGAGTCGCAAGGCAGATTCAGCGCACCGAATCCATTCTCGAATAGGTAAAGTTGCGAGTTCCCCGCCATGAGAGCGGCCACTGAGCCGAGTGCCAGATGAATGAACGCTCGCGTGCGTTGCGTGCTCTCGAAACCATAAAGGTCATGCCGATTCTTATCGGGGAACCCGTAACCGATGCCAACGTGCTCGATGCGGCTGGGGAAAAGCTCGCGCAGCGCCGCAACTTGTGAGTTCTGCCCGACAGCAATGCGATTGTGAGTCTGGCCGGAGACGAGCAGGCCAACACCGGCGGATTGGGCGAGCCAATGCAAGGCTCCTGCGAGGGAATCAAGGCCGCCGCTGAACAGTGAAGTCCAAGTGATTTCCGGTCCGCGTAGTTTCGGAAAATGTCCCTGTTGTTCAGCAGTGAACGCGGTGCGACCCGGCAAAAACTTGAACGTCCAGTCGTCCTCGGTCAAAAACTCCAGAGCGTGAGCCAGCCTAGCCTCCGCTCGCATCCAAACAGCGGCATCACTGACAGGAATTTCGACATGAATCCGCCGCGGCCAGTGCGCTGGGCCACTCTTGCCATACGGGCATCGCGGAGCGCAGCGGTCCGCCAGGTATGCGGAAACGGCGAGCCACACAAAATCCGCCTCCAACCCGCTCAACGGTTTTCGAGCCTGCTATGCGAGCGTATTCAAATCAGTATCATAAACGACTCCAGCTACATCCTGCACGACGCGGAGGGAGGGCGTGGCCAGCCGATTGAAAGTCCAGTTGTTGCGAAAACTGAACTGATAGAGGGGACGCGATTCTTCGCGCTTGGTTTTGACATACCTGCGAGGGGTATTCTTGCAATCCCCGAGCCTGCTGAAGAAAGTCGTCTCCATCGTCGTGTCCTCAGATTTCTTCGTTCAAGCCGTCCGCGGTGTGAGCCACAGGAGCAGCTTTGAGTGCTCTGGCGGGTAGTCCTTTCGGCGAGCATCTCCGCATTCGGCTCGCCAAATCTCGCACGGCATTCGTCTGTGGGAGATTCGCCTTTATTGATCCAACGATCCTCTGGCTTGCGGCAAGGTTCTTGGTCCGATTGCGGGCGATATAGCCGGTCATGCCGTCACAGCATCGGCTTTCCGCTATCTGCACGAGAAGTTGCTCCGATGCCCTTTCAGGCGTAAACGAACGGCCGTTCGTAATGGCAGTGAGCCCCAGCGTATCAACCGCTGCCGCGATGTGCCGGGTCAGTGGCGAATCTGCATACTCCTTGCGAATCGCCTCAACGTCGGAGAGCAGTTGCTGGCTGTTCCCGTCGCAGCTTCCTGACACCAATAGGTTCACGGCGACCAAGAATGCTGGTGTGCCGCCGTCTCGCCTTATGTCGAGTTCGACGCCACGCATGACGCATTCCGCGATATCCGCATCGTCGGCGCCTTCACGCGCCATCGTGTAGGCCTTGCCGTAACAAGGTCTCGTTCGTCCAAAGTCAGCGCCATCGGTAGGCATGAAAGAACCATGACATTCAAATCATTTTGGTCAAATTGTTAATGACAATGTCATGTTTCCTGTGGTGCGCGCGTATGGGACCGCTTTTTCGCCTCCGCCCCATTTCCATGAAGTGGGGCTGTCTGCCATGAAATGAGAGATCGGGTTCATCCGCCGCAATTTCATCCAGCCCGCCGCTCGGATTTGGAATGAACTATCACGACGACGGCATGCATCGCAATTTCTTTGATCCAGTCCGAGCAAACGGTATAAAGTCCTTGTCCCAAAATGTGGCAGCTCATGAACCACCCGGTTGGTTTTCGGGTGCCCGATGACAACTGGAGTTAAATTTTGCATGATCAAATCAATGAAAGCGCGTGGATACACAATCGCGGTTCTGGCCCTATTGCTTGCCTGTGCGTTTTCGCGTGACGTGGCTTTTGCCGCCGATCCACCGTACCCGAATTCGACTACCGGGCTGCAGAAATTAATTGAAGGCACGCTCGTCGCCGTGAAGGCGGGCGAAAAGGAAAAGACCGCGGCCTTCGTCAGATCTATGGTCCTGCCTGATCATGAAAGTTGGTTCAAAAGGACGTTCGGTGACGAGCACGGGAAGGCTTTGGCGACCAGTTTCAGCAAGATGTCCGGGACACTTGAAACCGAGTTAGCAAAGATTCTTGAGAAACAACTCAAGGAAGGACGCTCGGTTGTTAGAGCGACTCGGGTCGATTCCGAGGACGACGAGAATGCTTCGGGTCTGCAAAAAGGTTCGCTGAAGGCGATGAAAGAAAAGACCCCCTCTACAGCGTAAGGATCAGCACGGAGCCGGACAAAGATGGATTCAGACTCTGGTCGTTCGTTTATGTCGACGGACATTTTCGTTTTGTCGACAAGTTGCGCGGCTGACAACGGCCCGGCCAACCATGGTCGGAACGTCGTAAGGCCAAATCAGCCAAATGTCAGAGCCGACAATCCTTGGTGACGCAGAACAGGTTCACCCGCGAGTGCGTATGCGAGTGGCCTGTGGTGAAACAGACCCAACCATGTAAAAAACTTAATCCGCTTCACAAAGGATGCGTGCGGCTTTAGGAGGGAGACCCAGGGTCTTTGGCGGTGCCTGAACCAGACGAGGCGGTGGGGATTGGTCCGGCCCTCCCTGGCTCAGTCCGTTTTGAGCCCGTCGCCACTCCACGAAGTCGCCCCAAAAAATGACACCTCGCACAACCGGGAATCCCGGCGCACGGAACCACTCGCGGGAAGTTGAATACGAAATGCCCGCGAGGACCGCGAACTCCTTTGCATTGAGGGCTTGATCGAGGCGGCGCTTTTCGAGCACTTCCTCAAGCCTCACATCGGCCAGTTGTTTGTCCTGGGGCATTGGGGGTTCTCAATTTCCAATTGTTGGCCCTGTCATTGCGTCTCGTGCCCGTTCGAAGATGGTTGGCCCGGAGACCGGACTTCCCTCATGCAGGCTTCCGGCCCAGCGAGCGAGGAGTTCAGCGCGACCTGTTTGGACTGTGATTTCGTCGTCACGCAATGGCAGTCGCGGCACCGGGTGGAATTGAACAAGAATTCTTGTTCAAAGTTTGAGGCTTCTTCGACTGCCATTATGTGAAGCCGAAGACCAGCACGATACCCACAACCTGTCGCCTCGAATTAAAGGACCGTCAGGTGCTGGAGGCCCGAGCCGAGAAATTGAACACCACGGTTGGTGATCTGGTGGAACAGTATGTGATCGCCGGGTTGCGCGAGGACGACCCCAAGACTTCCATCGTCGCCATCTTGCGGGAGTTCAAGGATGAGATTCGGGAAACGCGACGCGACCACGCGCTGATGGCCGAGGTGCTGCTCGCATCGGCGGGAAAGATCAGCAGGGATGAGGCCCACAAATGGGCGGAGCATAACATCCGGGCTGAATGATTGCACACCTGAAGCACAGCCATGATTTCCTGTTCCCCACCAATCAAGAACTCCCAGCAGTGCCAGTATTACCAGGACATGACCCGGAGCGATTACTATGCAAACCGGTATGAGCAGGCAGGATATCGGACGGGAGAAGGAGCGAAACTATTGGGCCTCAGTGGTCCGGTCCGCACCAAGGAGTTGCAGAATTTATTCGATGGATTCTCACCCGACGGAAAAACCAAACTTGTGCAGAATGCTGGGAGTCCGGACCGGCAAAAAGCGCTCGATTTTGTCCCGAGCCCAGACAAGAGCATCAGCGTGTATTGGGCAATGGCTGATCACAAGGAGCGCGCAAAAATCGAGCGAATCCATGATGAAGCCGTGCAGGCGGTTGCCGATTTTTTCCAGGAGAACGCGGCTTTTACCCGCCGCGGGAAAGGTGGAGCGAAAGTGGAACCGGTGGCGCTGGTGATTGCCTGCTTCACACACGGCACTTTGAGGGCGATGGATATGCAAATCCACACTCACAAATTGATAATCAATATCGGCATTCGAAGTGACGGCACCACCGGGGCTCTGCACAATCACCAGCTCTTCGAGTTGAGGAAACAAGCCGACGTGGTTTACCAAGCGCATCTCGCCTTGGGATTGCGGATGGAGCTTGGCCTGAAACTGGAAGCGAAAGGGCATTCGTTCCGAATAAAAGATGTGCCAAAAGAGGTGTGCGACTTTTTCTCCAAGCGTCGTGCTGAAATCCTTGAATACATGAAGGCCCACGGATTGGAGGGGCCCGCCGCCTCAAATCTGGCCGCCCTGGCTCCGATGAAGCCCAAGGAGGGAAGCGTTATTTCACCCCAATTTCATCCCTTCAGAGGGGCATTCTTCTTGCGGGAATGACCTGGACCGCTCACCCTCAGGTCCAGCCGAAAAGCAAATTCCTATTAGTGATGCCTGAAGCGCTGCAGTTCCTGATCGACTTCATCCTGCACGTGGACGTCCACCTGCGCGACTTCGTCGTCGCTTACGGGACCTGGGTCTACGCGCTGCTGTTCCTGATCGTGTTCACTGAGACCGGCGTGGTGGTGATGCCTTTCCTACCGGGCGACTCGTTGCTGTTCATCGTCGGCGCGCTGTGCGGTGCGGGCATGATGAACCTGCCGTTGGCGATGGTGGTGCTGACGGCGGCCGCGATCATCGGCGACCAGGTCAACTACAGCATCGGACGCTGGATCGGGCTCAAGGTCTGGCAATGGGAGGAAAGCCGTTTCTTCAAAAAGCGTGCCTTCGAGCAGGCGCACGCGTTCTACGAGAAGTACGGCGGTATCACGATCATCCTGGCGCGCTTCATGCCCTTCATCCGGACCTTCGTGCCCTTCGTAGCCGGGGTGGCCGAGATGGGGCGCGCCAAGTTCGCGCTCTACAACGTGGTGGGCGCGCTCATCTGGGTCGTGGGCCTGACCCTGGCCGGCTACTGGTTCGGCAACCTGCCCTGGGTTCAACAGCACTTGGACAAGATCATCTGGGCACTGATCATCGTGCCGGGTCTGATTGCGATCTACGGCGGCTGGAAAGCCCGGCGCGCGACCGAGGTAAGCCAAACCACGTAAGTCTCGCGTCGGCGGGGCTGCCCTAGAATCGTTTGTTACCCCCGGAGACGGCAACACCAACGGCAGACAACACTGCTTCCCTCAAGAAAGCGCGCCCCGTCTATCGCAACATCCACGTCAGCCAGATCGTCAAGTACCGGCTGCCGCCAGCCGGCATCGTCTCGATCGGCCACCGCATCAGCGGCGTGGTGATGTTCCTGCTGCTGAGCTTCGGTGTCCCTTCTGCAAGAGTGCGCAACATCGATCCCATGAGCGGTGCTCTTGTGGTATTCATTTCCTGCCGTCGCCATGCCATCAAGTGTTTGGTCTATGACTCACAGGGTTTTTGGCTCGGCCAAAACGGTTATCGAAAGGCCGCTTCACCGGCTGGCCGTACGCCCAAGGAAGTTCCCTTCGTTTGGATCTTATGGGCACTGGAAGGAGAGCCGTGTGGAGGCGCACAATCAGTCCGAAGAAATCGTGGCTCCGAGGTCATGGAGGGCAAACGGGTCATCGTACAATAATCGTTGGTTGTGTTTTTATAAGCCAATTCGTTCCAGTTTCATCTGCTCACCGCCCGGTAAAGGCGCTTCGGGAATCTCGCGGCGTTGGGATCGGTCAAGGTCAACGGGCTGGCAGTGATGGTGTTCGCCGAGAGGGGTTGCCAGTTAGGCGGTGACAGGCTGGACGCGGCTTCTAGGACAATTTCACGGTTCGGCGGGCCAGTGACCTGAAGTTGCACCGAGCCATCGGCTTGTCGCATGGCCGAAAGTTTGAGCAACCTTCTATCGCCATTAAGCCGAACGATCCCGGCGGGACGCGCAATGCCGTTGAATTGCTCGAAGCCGCCGGCAACGAGAATCTGGCCGTCGGGCTGGACCGCGACGTCCCAAACGTTCTCCACGCTCCCGGACGCGCCCGTTCCCGTATCGAAGCTCATGTCCACCGATCCATCCGGGTTCAACCGGACGAGGCTGCGCCGCGGCACGCCGTCCGCGTGGGTGAAAGCGCCACCGACAAGGAGTTTGCCGTCAGGCTGGAATGCGATCGGCCATCGCGTCGGGCTTACGAAGGTCCGCCCATTCTCGGTGCTCAAGCCGTTGCCGGCGTTGAACGTCTCGTCGATCGAGCCATCGGGATTGAGCCGGACGAGGCTTCTTCGCGGCACGTTATTGACGCGGTCAAAATTCCCCACGACGACAATCCTGCCGTCCGGTTGCACGGCGACGCCGAAAGTTTGTGTCGGGTACAGATCGCTCGGTGTTGCGTCGTCACGCGTGAGGGTGGCGGTTCTAAAACCGAGATCAGCCGAACCGTCAGGGTTGACGCGCGCGACCTCCGAGGGAGCGTTGACGGGGGCGCCGTTGATCTCAATCAACCTTGCCGAGCTGGCGAAGACGATCTTGTCATCGGGCTGAAGCGCATTGAGGCCGTTGATGTTCGGAGGGAGCAGAAAAGTCGGGTCGATGGAACCGTCCGGGAAATACCTCTCGATGCGGCTCTGCCCCGCTTTGATGATGCGGCCGTTGGATTGAATCAAGAGGATGTCCGTGACGCCAGTCCTGCCGCCCGAGGGCTCCCGGTACGAGCGGTCCACCGATCCATCAGGGTTCAACCGCGTGAAAGAGTGCCAACCGGCAAGCACTTTTCCGTCGTGCTGAACCGCGAGTTGGTGCGCGTCGATGGAGTGCTGCGCCCTAAATGCTGGATCCTGCGCTCCATCGCGCTTCAGTCGGGCAACCCCAATGTGTCCTCCGATGTAAATGGTCCCGTCGGGCTGCAAGGCCAGGACTCTAATGGAAGCCCAGGGACCATCCAACAAACCCCTATCGAGGCCGACGCTTGGCTGGTCGACCAATGCGGGGTCAACCGGCGGCGGCGCATAGGTGAAGCTCAGATCGACACTTCCCGGTCGTTCATCGTCATTGATGCGCAGCGTGGCGGTGCGCTGGAAATCCAGTCCCGCCCCGAACTTCGGGTCGATCAGCACCAACTGGGCGGTTTCGTCGGGTTCGACGAGCGCGTCGTCCTTGAGCGGCACGAGAATCGTTTTCTGCGTTTCCCACGAGGCGAATTCAACTCGCCTGCTGATAGAATCGAAGTCTGCACCGAGTATTGCGCTGCCAGGGGCCGTCTCGAACTCCACCACGCCGGCTTGCCGCGCGCCGCCGCGCCGAAACACGACGATCTTCGCCACGGGCTCGGACTCGGTAACTACGTAAGTTCCCTGGCTGAACTCGTAGCTTTCGCTCGTAGGAGCGGAAGGCAGAAGGCGCGCGACACCGCGCATTGGTTTGCCGTCAATTTCAACAAATCCGCCTCCGACGAGGATTCTTCCGTCGGCTTGGAGGGCGGCCGAGACCGACTGTTCGCGATTCGGAAGGAGCAATCGTCGATCGAACGGCGGCGTCCGCGTCCACTTACCAAATTCAAATTCGCCGGGGTCAAACGTGGGATCGAACGAACCGCCCGAATTGAGCCTGGCGACCTGGTGGCGCTGCTCCCCGTTGACGGAGCTGAAGTAACCGGCAACGACGATTTTGCCATCACTCTGGAGAGCAAGAGAAGTGATAAGCGACGTTTCACCCGAAGGCACGTTGGCGCTGGAAAACACCGGACTGAAGGACTCGTCCGGGGTGCCGTCGGCATTGAGTCGCGCCAGGTTGCCACGAGGTTTGTCGCCACCCTTGAAAGTCCCACCGCCGACCATGAGCTTGCCGTCCGGCGCCAGGGCCAGCCTGGAGAGCGGCGGCTCGGGGTAACCTCGCGGACTAAACGACGTATCAAGACTTCCGTCCGAGTTGAGCCGCGCCAGCGAGTTTCGCGCGACGCCGTTGTACAGGGCGAAGAATCCGGCGATGACGATCTTGCCGTCGGGCTGAAGGGCCAGATCCGCGACCGGTGGATTGGCGCCTCCCACACCAGTGACTCCCGAGCCTGGATCGAACGAGGTATCGACGCGCCCATCAGGATTGAGACGGGCGATACGACTGCGATTAGCTCCGTTGACGCGGGTGAAGTTCCCGGCAACGACGATCCGTCCATCTGGCTGAATCGCCAGTGCAGCGACCTCGTGATCGGCGCCACTTCCTGGATCGAACGATGGATCGAGGCTGCCGTTCGCATTGAGCCGCGCTATCCGATTCCGTGAGGCCCCGCCGACACTCGTGAAGACTCCGGCGATCACGATCCTTCCATCGTGCTGAATCGCCACGGCGCGAATGGGCGCGAACGTAAGAATGTCAGATGGGTCGGCAGGCGTGATCCCAGCGGGAGCCTGGAACGTCATGTCCAGCGAACCATCCACGTTCAGCCGCGCTATGCCGTCGAGGGAGCGAGTGAGAATTTTCTCGTCCGGCTGGACGGCCAACACATCGGCCACGTTGGGGGCGGGAGAGAAGCTTGAATCCAGTAATCCCACCGGACGTTCGTTGTCTGTAATCGTGAGCGGAACCGTCCAAGGCGTCTGCAATCCACCCTCACCCCCGTCGCCTTTCAGCGTGATCGAGAGGCGTTCCGGTCCCTCGACCATGCCGTCGTCCAAGATTGGGATCGTGAAAGTTTTGCTGGTTTCGCCGGGAGCAAAAATCCACGAACCCGAGCTCGCGATGTAGTCCTCACCCGCCCTGGCGATGATGTCTGTGGTGGCGTAGTCGAGCGAGGCCACTCCGGCGAGATCGCCGCTGCGCTTTACCAACACGACGGCTTGTCCTGCATCCTCGTAAACGAGTTCGCTGGAGTTAAAGAATTCGAGGGTTTGGGCTGAGGCCAAGAGCCTCGACGCGTTGAACAAACATGCCGTGATGAAACGGAGCCATTGAGTTGCCATAACTTGACTCGTTGAGTGAGCTGAAAGTTGCTGGAAGACCGCGTGGTAGAAGCGCTGCGTGAATTTCGCGGCGTCGGGGTTGGTCATGGTTGTGGAAACTCCTCCATGGTGGAGATCATAAGCGTTGCCTTTGGACAGAAGTTATTCGTGCTCGCGGGATCTGTCATGCTGCCGGTGCGCTGCCTCTTGAGCGCCGCACTCTGCGAACACGGGCAGCGGGAAAGTGCTTTCGATCGCCAGTGCTCGTCCCTCCCGCCCGGACTCCTGCGCTTGGCTCATGATCTCCAAAAAGTTCCGCGCGTGGGCGGGAGTTACGAGCGGCTTCGTTCCCGAGCGGAGGCAGTCCACAAGATGATTGAGTTCATCCGTCCAGGACCAGTCGGGGGTTGTCTCCTTGAACACCTGCCAGCAGTCGGCGCTGTTCTGGAAGAGTTCGCAGCCTTCGGGATCCCAATCGTCGCCGAGCATCTGGATGGTTCCGCTCGTGACGTAGATTTCGAGCGCGGGATTGCGATACTGCTGCATCGTGAAACCGCTCGTGACGACGCCGAGACGCATTGGGGCGGAGTTCACCATCAAGTTGTATTGCGAGTGTAGCAGTTTGAAGTTGTCGCTGCAACCCCGACTTGTTTTCAAGCAGCAATTCTCATTATGGAGCGCGGCTGTGTGCGAAGCATCAGCCGCAGCGCGTTCACCCGCCTCAAACCCTGCGACTGGTCCTGTGGACACAGCCGCGCTCCGATCAAAATGAGAACTGTTGTGCGACTGGAACACGTCCTTGCAGGCCTTGGGCCTGAGGGCTAACGTCCCTAGATCCGGCTCAAACTAATTCCGAAAACGAAGTCATCACTCACCATGAATTCTTTATCAGCGGGGGCGACACGCGGCATCTCCGGGGCCAAATCGCGCCGAATTTTTCTCCGTTCCGGATTAGGCTGGCTGGCCGGCGGCGCGTGCCTGGTCGGGTCCGCCCGCCGTTCCGTCGCAGGCGCCAATGATCGCATTGTGCTTGGACTGATTGGCCCTGGGGGCATGGGAACCAACTTGCTTCGTTCGTTCGCCGCGCAGAGCGATGTGCGGATCGCTTGGGTGTGTGATCCGGACTCGCAGCGCATGAGTCGGGCCGCCCAGTTGACGGAGGAGATCACCGGAGCCCGCCCATCCGAAGCCGCCGACCTGCGCCGCGTCTTGGAGGATCGCAGCGTGGATGCGGTGATCATTGCCACGCCGGATCACTGGCATGCACCGGCGACGTTGCTGGCTTGCGACGCGGGCAAACACGTTTACGTGGAAAAACCATGTTCCCACAATTTGCGGGAGGGCCGGTTGATGATCGAGGCGGCCCGGCGCACCCGCCGAGTGGTTCAGGTGGGCACGCAAAGCCGCAGCACGGCGCACGTCCAGCGCGCGATGCAATTGCTCAAAGAAGGCGTCATCGGCGAGATCTTGGTCTCAAAGGCCTGGAATAGCCAGCGGCGCTCGAGCATCGGCCGCGTGCCAGAATCCCAACCGCCGGCCTATCTGGATTTCGATCTTTGGCTCGGACCCGCTCCCGTCGTGCCCTATCGCAGCAACCTCCTCCCCAGCGTGTGGCGCTGGTGGTATGCCTTTGGCACCGGTGACATGGGAAACGACGGCGTCCATGATCTCGACATCGCCCGTTGGGGCCTCGGCGTCCAAACTCATCCCACGCGGATTTCGGGTCTGGGCGGCAAATACTTCTTCGACGATGACCAGCAGTTCCCGGATACCCAATACGTGGTCTTTGATTACGACACACCCGGCCGGAAGAAACAATTGATCTATGAACAGCGCATCTGGTCGCCCTACGTGCAAGAGGGCTACGAGAATGGCAACGCATTCTATGGCACCGAGGGACTGATGCTCGTTGGGAAATCCGGCGGATGGCAATGGTTTGGACCGCGCAATGTTTTGCGTGAGTCCATGACGGGACGGCCTGATGGTTTAGCGCATCACCGCAACTTTTTGGATTGCATTCGCAGCGGCGCCCGGCCCCACGCTGATATCGAGGAAGGGCACCTTTCCGCATCGCTCTGCCATCTGGGCAACATTGCCGTCCGGACGGGCCGGCGCTTGAACTTTGATCCCGTCCGAGAAAAAATCCTCGAAGATCGCCAGGCGCAGAGTCTCATTCGGCGCGACTACCGAAGACGCCACTGGGCTGCGCCGCACGGAGTCTAGGCGCTGCATGGTTTAGAGCGTATCCACGACAACCGCGCTGCGAGCGCAACTCACTCCGGCGTCGCCGCTGGGGAATGCGGTTAGGGAGGACGTGACGGTTTGCTCGAAGCGGGCGAATGTGTTTCCGGCGACCCACGCGCCGGTGCTTTTCAAGATGATCAAGATGATCAAGTGCGCTCTCGACAGGCGGCTTGGAGCTTGGGAGCATCCGCGTATCATGAATGCTATGTGTCGGGTGATCCTGATGCTGTTCCTTGGCCTTGCCACCCTGCATCCAGCCCCAATTGCTGCCGGCGCTGAAGCGGCTGCGAGATCCGGACGCCTTGCGTTCGGTTGGGCCACCGAGAGCATTGTGCCTTCCAAGCCGGTGGCCGTGGCGGGCCAGTACCACACGCGGATCTCGGGGGAAGCGAAGGATCCGATCACTGTCACGGCCCTGGCGCTCGAGACGCGCGACGGGAAGGATGTCCTCGATCAGGCCGTGTGGGTCTCGTGCGATCTGGTAGGGATCCGGGGCAAATCGGTGGAGCGCGTCCGCAGCCTGGTCGCAGCCGCGCTTCCCGACTTGGATGTCCGGAAGATATTGATCTCGGCAACCCATACGCACACGGCTCCGTCGATTACCGACGCCGAAGAAACCGATTTGCATCCGTATGACTTTGCAGGCAGCTGGGCTTATCGTCTTCCGGCCGACGCGCAAAACATCCTGCGCCCCCGAGATTACTTGGACTTCCTGGAGCGGCAAATTGCCAGTGCGATCTCGCGGGCCTGGACGTCGCGTCAGCCGGGGGAGTTCAGTTCGGCGCTCGGCCATGCCTCGGTCGCCCGCAACCGGCGCGCCGTGTATTTCGACGGGACGACGCGCATGTACGGGGATCCCGGAGACCCCAATTTTTCGCACACCGAAGGCACGTCCGACGATTCGGTGGACGCGCTGTTTTTCTGGCGCGACGGGCGGATTGTGGGGATCGGGATCACGCTTTACTGCCCGTCGCAGAGTGTCGAGGGCGAGCTGTATTTGTCGGCTGACTTCTGGCATGATACGCGGCAAGTGCTGCGGGAACGCCTGGGAACGAATGTTTATGTTTTGCCGTTGAATGGAGCCAGCGGGGATCAGTCGCCGCATGTGCAAGTGGGCAAAGCGGCGGAGGCGGGCATGCTGGAACGGCGCGGACTCAGCCGGCGCCGGGAGATCGCCCGGCGCATTGGGCGCGCGGTGGAAGATATGGAGGGAATCGCCCGCCGGTCAATTCGTTCGGAGGTTCGATTCGGTCACCGGGTGGAGATCGTCCCGCTGCCTGTCTGGAAGGTCTCGGACGAGCGGTTTGAGCAAGCCTCAGCGATTGTCAAGGCGGGCCGGGACAGCTGGATGAACCTGACGAGCCCCGACTACATTCATTGGCGTGTCAGTCGCACCATGGTGGCGCGGCATGCGCTGCAGAAGACCAACCCGTATTACAGCGCTGAGATTCATGTCCTGCGGTTGGACGATCTGGCCATGGCGACCAATCCCTTTGAGCTCTATACTGACTATGGCCTCCGGATCAAAGCGCGCAGCCCGGCGGTGCAAACTGCGGTCGTCCAGTTGACGGCGGACTGTCCCGCCTACCTGCCCACCGAACGCGCGGTGCAGGGCGGCGGCTACAGCGGACGCATTGACGACGGCGTGGTCGGCCCGGAGGGCGGACGTGTCCTGGTCGAAGAGACGACCCGGCTCATCAAGAGTCTATGGGCGCAACCGAAGTGACCCAAGCGAGGACAGGCGAAGGGTTCTTCCACGACGAAGATCGCGAAGGACCCGCGGGCGAATTCCGCAGGTGGCCATATCGCTTGCAGGGACTTCTATCGGGCCGACGCCGCCGAACAAATCCGCAAGTAAGAGAAAGTTAGATCCCTCCAATCGCCCACCCTCCTCGGCCGCGACTCCGAAGAGAGTCGGCGAACTGTTCAAGAGGCCGACGACTTCGACCGCGGTCGCACTATCTGGAAAGTCCCGGGCAAAACCATGCCGGTCGTGGATGCTGCGAAAAGCCTCGAAACAAAGGCGTCCCACTTCGGGCACTTGTTGAGGTTCGGGTTTGATGAGTTCAACCTTAAAACGGCAGTTGCCCCTGGCGAATCTTCGCCAGATCCTGGCGATAAAGTTTATCCGAGTCACTCACCAGATCCACGCTGTGATCTACATCTTCGGCGACGGCATTCACTGACTCCTGACTCCTCGCTCCGGCACCGGTTGATCGGTCTGAAGCCGCTGAACTGAACAACGCTGAGCAAGGCATCGATTGCGTCTCTACCCGATCACATCTCGCAGCACGTTGCCGTGCACGTCGGTGAGCCGCACGTTGCGCCCGGCGTAGAGGTAGGTCAGTTTCTCGTGGTCTATGCCTAGTTGGTGCAGCACGGTGGCCCACAGGTCGTAGACATTGCAGGGATTCTCCACCACATGATAGCCCAGTTCGTCCGTCGCGCCGTAGATGGTGCCGCCCTTGAAGCCGCCGCCCGCCAGCCAGACGGAGAATCCGAACGGATTGTGATCGCGACCGTTGCTCCCCTGCGAGAACGGCGTGCGACCAAATTCGCCGGCGAAGATCACGATGGTTTCGTCCAGCAGACCGCGCCGTTTCAGATCGACCAGCAGGCCGGCGATCGGTTGATCGACTTGGTTGGCCATGGCGCCGTGGCCTTTCTCCAAGTCGCCGTGCTGATCCCACGGATTCGGCGCCCCGCCGGCCCCGATGCTCTCGGTCAGGCAGCTCAGCTCGATGAATCGCACACCCCGTTCGACCAGCCGCCGCGCCAGCAGGCACTGCCGGGCGTAGGCCGCCTTCTGCGGATCCGGATCGCCCACCCCGTAAAGCTGCTTGGTGGCTTCTGTTTCGCCCTTGAGATCGACCAGTTCGGGCACGGCGGCCTGCATGCGGTAGGCGGTTTCGTAATTGCGGATTGCCGCCTCCACCTGTGCGTCGCGACCCGTCGTGCCAGCGAAATGTTGATCGAGCGCGCCGATGAACCTGAGCCGATCGCGCTGCACGAGGTCGGGCTCTCTCGGTTTGACATTCGCCACCGGCTCGGCGTCGTCCACGCGGATGATCGAAGCCTGATGATGGGCGGGCAGAAAACCGTTGCTGAACAAGCCCACGCCGCCGTGCGGCGGGACAGCGCCGCCGCTCTGCAACACGACAAAGCCCGGCACGTCCTGGTTCTCCGTTCCGAGACCGTAGCTGATCCAGGCGCCGGCGCTGGGATGGCCGATGAACGGAAAACCGCTGTGCATCACAAAGTTTCCCTGCGCGTGCTCGTTGACCTTGGAGGTCATGGACCGGATCACCGCGAGATCGTCGGCGCACCACTCGCGCAGTTTCGGAAACATTGAGCTGATCTCGATGCCGCTCCTGCCGCTGCGCCGGAATTCGAAGGGACTGGGGAAGACGTTGCCGTTGTTGTTGAACTGCGTCCGTTCGATGGCAACGGGCATCGGTTTCCCCGCGAGGTGCTTGAGCTTCGGCTTCGGATCGAACGTGTCGATGTGCGACACTCCGCCCGACATGTAGCAGAAGATCACGTTTCGCGCGCGGCGCGCATGGTGGGGCAGGGCAAGGTTCAGCGCGGCTCGGCCTTCGGGGGCGAGCAGGCCTGACAACGCCATCAGACCGAAGCCGGTCGAGCAACGGCGCAACATTTCGCGGCGGGACAGTCGGGTCGTGCGTCGTTCGTTCATGATCAGCGAATGTAGATGAACTCCTTCAGGTTGAAAAGGGCATGGGCGAGGTTGGCGGCAGGGGACGACAGGCCGGGCGTGGCCGTCAGGTCCTTCATTTCCTGCTCCAGTCGTTGGACGGTCTTGCGCCAGTCTCTCATCTGCGCTTGTTCTTCCGGCGTCAGTGCGGCCCATTGCGCTTCCGCCGAAACGAAGTTCGGATCGTCCGAAAAGCTCGCGGCCACTTCGGCTTCGCTCAACGCGCGATCGTAAAGGCGCGCCCGCGTGATGTTGCCCTTGAGCAACCGATTGCCTGACGGACTGCCGTGACGATTGCCGAACAGCACCTGCGCCTTGCCCGCTGCAAAATGGGTTGGCGGACCCGGCCGATAGGATTTTCCGTGCGGTTTGCCGTTGCGATAAAACGTGACGGCGCCGTCATCGGCGTAGGTCACCGCCACTTGGATGAACTCTTTTTGCGCCTCCTTCTCCGCCGGACCTTCAAGCCCCTTCGTGCGTTGGAAACCGTCGCTGCCGGCGATCCAATGTCCCTGTTCCTGCTCGCCAAAGACGATGGCATCGAAGATGTCGCCATCCAGGGTTTGCACGGTCATCACGCCGCCGCCCTGTTGAACCAGGCCGTCCAGCTTGACCCAAGCTTCCAGCGTCTTGGCTCGCAGTGCAAAGGGCAACGGCGCGGTGGCGATGAAGCTTTCACGGCCGTCGAGCACCAGTTGCCCGTCTGCGAGCTTTGCCCCTCCGGTCGCGGTGCCTGCCAATCCGGTGACCTGGTCGGTGAGAGCTTTGGAAAAATCCCACGAGGCGGCGGGTCGAGCCAAAACCGCGGCAGGCTTGGCGCCAGCGGTTTGCCGCGAAACCTGCACCCGCTCACGGGCGGCGGATTCGAGGCGGCCAACGCTTGTCTGGAGTTGGCCCAGGGAGTTATTCAATTCTGCAATCCTGGCGGCACCGGTCTGCCGCTTCGCGTTCATGTCCGCCATAAAAGCAAAAGCCGCCGTGGATTCCTCCGGGGTCGGTGGCCGGCCCAGGGCCTGTTGAAACATGGTCCCCACAAGTTCCGACCTTTCGAAAGCGCCCCCGAGTTGGCCCGCCCACGCCTCAGCGGCACGGATCACGAAGGGATCGTTCAACAATGTGAGGGACTGGCCGGGCACGTTGGTGTCGTCGCGCACACCCACGCTGCTCGCCGGCACGGGCGCGTCGAACTGCGCGAGAAACGGATCGAGATCATTCCGCTTCACCCGGACGTACACGCTGCGACGCGGAACATTTCCGAGCACCGGCGGACCAAACCGCGCCTCCCGCTCAAGCTGACCGCTGACCGACAGGATCGCGTCACGAATCGCCTCGGCCTCGAGCCGGCGCACGGGATAGTGCGAGAGGAACACATCGTCCGGATCCGCCGACCGCGCCTCGGGCGAGGGTTCACTCGTGCGTCGCCACGTCTCGGAGAGCACGATCTCGCGCACCAATCGCTTCAGTGACCAACCATGCTTGCGGAAATTGAACGCCAGGTAATCCAGGAGCTCCGGGTGCGACGGTGGCTGGCCGAGTCGGCCGAAATTGTCGGGTGTCGACACGATGCCGCGGCCGAACAGGTGATGCCAGATGTGATTGACCATCACGCGGGCGGTCAGCGGATTGTCCGCGCGCAGCAAATCCTCCGCGAGTTCGCGCCGGCCGCTCAGCCTGGTTTTATAGGGTGTGGGGTCGATGGCCTCCAGAAACCGGCGGGGCACTAAATCGCGTGGCTGCCGGTGGTTGCCGCGTTCGTAAAGCGGTTGGTCGATGGCGGTTGTTTCCAAAATTCCGGGTGCGCGTAACGGCACGGACAGGCTCGCCTCGAGCCGGCGATACTCCTCCAACGTTCCGGCGACGGCCGGCACTTCTTGCGGAGCGTTGGGCAGCAGGCCCTGACGCAGCAGTTGATCGAGGAACACGGCCTGCGCGTCGTTGATCTGGCCATCGCGCAAGGCGCGCAGGGTCTTCGCGGCGGCTCGTTGGTAGGCGGCGGCGAGTTGTTCGCGTGTGTTCGGGACTTCGGTCAGTTCCTTCGCCAGCGGCGCCAACGCCTCATCTGACTGTGCCGGAGCAAACTTCGCATCGTTCTTCACCAGGACCGCTTCGCGGATGCCGAACCAGGAACGCGCCGCATCTCCGTCCGCGAGCAGTGGCTGGTCGGCGGCTGTCGTCAGTTCGAAGTGGATGCGGTCGCCCTTCCAGTAAGCGAGTGAAAATTTCGTCCACCGCCATTGACCGTCGCGAAGCCGTTCGACCGGATACACCGTGCCGTCGCGCGGATAGCTTTGCACGGAGTAGCGCGCCATCGCGTTGCCGTCGCCTGCAATCCTCAGCCACAGGTCGTATTCGCTATCCAGCTCGATCCGGCCGGAGTGCAGCACTCCGATGTCCTTGGTGGAATCGCCGTGCGAATAGACCCCGGCCGGCAACACGCTGGCGATCACCTTGTCTTCCTTGTCGCTGATGACCAGCTTGCCCGCCCGGAGGCGCTTGGTGTGCGAAGCCGGCGAGGTGAACCAGTCACCCGTGGCGTCGTCTTCACTGAAGCGCCAATGTTTTGCGGCGGCGGTACCGTCGTTGGTTCCTGGCTGTGGTGCGACGGGTCTCAGTTTCTGCCAGCGCTCGGTGAACCGTTCCGGCTTGCCGATGAGTGCGAGCGGCCACAGCAGCTCGTTCTTCTCGCCCTGTTCGATCGCCTTGGCCAGCGGCTCAGCCGGACGGAGCAGTTGTTCGCCGAGAGATTCCCCCGCGGCAAGCCAGCGATCGATCATCGCCAGGCCAATCTTCTCCCGAAGGGCCGTCATTTGCTGGCGTGTGCCTTCCTCGCCCTTCGCCGGCACATCCACGCGCACCATCGCCGGGCGGCCGGACGCCATTACGCCGAACCACGCGTAGAAGTCGGCCTGGCTGATCGGATCGAACTTGTGATCGTGGCAGCGGGCGCAGGAAATGGTCAGCCCCATGAACGCCTTTGAGACGACGTTGATCTGGTCGTCGGTGAACTTGACCAGTTCGTCCAGCGCGTCGGTCGGCGCAAAACCGTGGAACACCATGCGCAGGTGCGCCGGGCCGATCGCCGATTCGTTCAGACGCAGCGCGGCATTGAGGCGCGGTTGTTCGAGGAGATCGCCGGCCAGGTGCTCGCGAATCAGCTGATCGACCCGCACATCGGCGTTCAGTGCGCGGATGAGGTAATCGCGGTAGCGCCAGGAGTTCGGGATCGTCGGATCACCCTCGCTCCCGTGCGAGTCGGAGTAACGCATCCAGTCCATCCAGTGGCGGGCCCAGCGTTCACCGAACTCGGGCGACGCCAGGTAGGCATCGGCGAGCCGCTCGTACGCGTCCGGCCGTTCGTCGTTCAGAAAGGTCGTGATCTCGTCCGGAGAGGGCGGCAGCCCGCGGAGGTTGAAACTGAGCCGGCGGATCAACACTTCGCGGCCGGCCATTGCGGACGGCGTCAGATTGCGTTCGCGCAGTGCGGCGCCGATAAAGCGGTCGATGGGGCGGGCATTCAGTTGGCTTGGCGTCGTGGGCGGTTGAGCCTCTCGGATGGGTTGAAAGCTCCACCAGCTCTTCCGGCGTTCGCGGACGGCGGCCCAATCCGTGTCCTTGGCAAGCTCGGTGGCGCTTGGCGGATGGTCACGGGGATCAGGGGCTCCCATCAGGATCCATTTCTCGAAATCCGCGATCACCGCCGGCTCCAATTTCGCGCGGTTTGCCGGCATCTTTAGATCCTCGAGCGAGTGACGGATTGCCTGGAGCAGCCGGCTGGCGCCGGGATCACCAGCCATGATTGCGGCACCCGAATCACCTCCCCGGCGCAGGCCTTGGCGATGATCCAGGACGAGTCCGCCCTTCTGCTTGCCTTGGGTGGAATGACATTCGTAGCACTCCTGCGCCAGCACCGGTCGGATTTTACTTTCGAAGAACTCGACCTGTGCCGGTTCCAGTGCGGCTCCTGGTTGCAGGCACATACTCCATGCAAAGGCGCCTAAACAGTGCGCCAGGCGAATGTCGGAGTATTCTAGGGTGGCCATTAATCGAACTTAAGGAAACGCTTCCACCCGCGCAATCCTGACTTTCATTTCTGCGGCGTCCTGCCTGATCCGAACGCGTAAAAAATGTGCCCCGCTGGATGGCGCGAAAGGCCGCCCACCTGGTCCTCGTAGTTTCCGGTTACCTCGCGGCGGGAGTGGCTCTGGACCAACCGAGTCGACGGAAGCCACGGGCTGGTGATTGATGTGCGGGGTCACGATGAGTGGCTTTGGCTGGTTCGGTCGGAAGGAGAATCGAATTCACTCGTCGCGCTTCCGGAGTGAAAGTCGCTTGTGGAACCCCCTGTGCTTCCAGGGGCTGATTGGAGGGTTGGGCGCGCTGGATTTGTGCTTTATCGGGAGACGGTGAGCCCGGAAGGGGCCACTTCCCATGAACCGAACGGGTTCATGGTCCGTGAGCAGGTCCGTAAGGAACAAGGGGCTTCCCATGAACCGGAGGAGCACGCTCCTCTCCCCGTCCCTCTCCTCCGCATTGGGGCGGAGGAGAGGGTGCCCGACTTGTCCGCCATAGCCCTTGTGGCGACGGCGGAAGGGCGGGAGAGGAGGCACCTGGTTCATGGCCCCAACTCGTGTCCATTTTTTGGAGGTCCGGCCTTCCCACCGGGCACAAA